>VFQM010000260.1_pt1 | contig 62895 bp, 53 predicted proteins | sample 3512391 | NCBI WGS metagenome assembly VFQM01 (sample SAMN10412369, study PRJNA504923) | tailings metagenome | isolation source: Replicate 1 from Balatoc abandoned mine | place: Philippines | reverse complement strand
CCGCCAGCGCGAGCGGAATGGGGTTCAGCTTCATACTTCCTCCGTTATTGTTAAGTCAGTTGGCCAGCTTGTGCTTCTTCAGCCAGGCGCGCAGGCGCTGCTCGCTCAGCACGCCGACAACGGTTTCGCGCTGATGCTGGGCGTCGTACAGGTAGGTGCGCGGCAATTCGCCGTACCACGACGGATCGATGGCATGGCGCAGGCGCTCGGGAATCGGATCGTCGAACACCCAGCTGTCGACGCCGCCGAGGCCGAGCGGAGCCAGGGTTTTCTGCATGGCCGCGGCATAGTCGGGCGTATCCGTCGCCACCAGCACCAGCGGCAGGCGCTTCTGGGTTTTTGCCAGCTTGCCCAGCAGGGTCAGTTCGGTAATGCAATAGCTGCATTCGTTGACCGACCACAGGTTGAGAATGAAGGGGCGGCCGGCGTACCGCGCCTTGATCTTTGCCAGGCTGTCGGTGGTGAACGCAGCCGGCTCGCCGGCACCGGCCGGCGCGGCGAGAACCAGCGCCGCCAGCATTCCGAGCAGCAAGCGGCGGATCATTGCGGCGACCCCAGTTCCAACGGCAGGACGCGCACGCCTTCGCTGGCGCTGTTCCACACCACCAGCGCGCGCGCGCCGTCGGTCAGCGGCAGCGGATAGTCGGCCGCGCCGGCGGATTCCGCCAGACGCCGCGGCGCGCTCCAGGACGCGCCGCCATCGGTCGAGTGCATGGCCTGCACGACGTAGGCGCGCCCGTCGAACTCGCGCCAGGTGAGCAGCACCGTGCTGCCCGCCGCCGCCACCGCCGCATGGCCTGCCTGGGCCGCCGGATTGCCCAGCGCCATGGGCGCCGACTCGCGCCCGTCCGCGATGCGTTTGTAGAACAGGCCCTGGCGCGTCTTGCCCTGGGTGAACCAGACCAGGTGCAGGGCACCGCGGGCGTCGACCGCGAGGCCGCCGCCGTGGTGGGGGCAGGCGTCGATCCGCCATTCGTCGTCGGTGACGCGGCGCTGTTTGCCGCTATCCAGGTTGGCGAGGGCGAAGTCGCGCGTGTTGCTGCCGTAGAGATTGCGCCACAGCGCCACCGGTCCCTCCGCGGTCCAGGTCAGCGCGGTGCGGCAGCATTCGCAGGTATGCTCGGTGAGCCGGCGATTGGCGCCGAAATGGGCGCCGTTGTCGGCGGATTGCGCGAAGTAGACCGACGAGCCGGCGAACGCGCCGCCTTTTTCACGGGCCGCATCGCGGTCGCGCCCGTCCAGCCACAGCACCGCCACCCGGCCTGCGCCATCGATCGCCAGCGAATCGAAGCTGTGGCTGCCGATGCGGCCGTCATCGTTGAGGGTGATCGGCGCGGAAAAGCTGCGGCCGCCGTCGGTGGAGCGGGCAAAGCGGACGTTGCCGGTGAACCGTTTCGGCAGCGACTGGCTCCAGCTCAGCAGCACCGTGCCGTCCTGCGCAACGGCGATCTTGGGACGGTTTTCCGCGTTGGCCGCGATGTCTTCCGGCACGGACGAAACTGCAACCGGACGGGAGAAACGCTGGCCGCCGTCGTCCGACCGGGAAACCCAGAGCTGCTGGTTCTCCACCCTGGCCAGCCATACGCGCCCGCTGCCGTCGAGCGTCGCGCCTACCGCCAGGGTCGGCTTGGCCGCTTGCGGCTTCGCATCGTGGCGATGCTCCGTCGCCGCGGCCGGCTGGGTCGCCAGCGTTGCCGCCAGCAGCAATGCAAAAGTAAGTTGACCCATGCGACACCCATCCATCTTTCTTGACCTCGTGGCGCCGAAGCTTATCCCGGGCTGGACGGTGCGGGAATGTGGCATATTGACGCACCGCCGCGCTACGTCATTGCCCGCATGAACCAGGGGCGCGTCCGCACCGGGCAAGAGGCGCAAACGCCCGCCCCTGACGATCAGCTGCATGCGCATCGCGTCCGCCCCGATCACACCGCAGGCCACGCGGGCGCCAATTTGCCGGCGCGATCGGAAACCGTCTTCCCCTGCGTGGATCGCGATGCTGCGGCCGTCGCCGGATGCCGCGCCTATGTCAGTGCGACGGGGCGCCGCGGCGGATGCGGGATGGCTGCAGGGGGGCGCGCATCACCGCCTGCACGGGATGCGGCCGAACGGCATGTTCCGCCATGTTCCATAATGGAATGCGGACGTTCAGAACCCTCCGCTTGCCAGTTCCGTCAGCATCGCCTTCAGATCGCGGTCGAACTGTTCCAGGTTGGCTTTGCCTTCCTTCGACAGCTTCGGGTTCTTCGCCAGAATCGACAGCACATGGGCGGGACGATGCACCATCACCGTGGTTTTGCCGTCGTTTTCGAACAGGGCGAGCCGGCATGGCGCAAACATCTCGAAGTCGGGCACGTTGCGGGTGATGCTGTATGCCTTGGTCAGGTTGCAGAACTCGATGAGCTGCAGCGGATGCGCCTCGATGCCCCGGCCGGCCAGGCCTTCCTGCACGTCGAGGATGTTGATGACGGCGTAATTCCTGGCTTCGAGGGCCGAGACGAGCAGATCCCGCACCGCCGGCAACTTGTCGTTGAGGGTGACTTCATATTTGACCGGGGTCGCCAGGACGACGGGGTCCTTCGCCCACAGGGGCGCGGCTTGCAGCGAAAACAGCAGGGCGGCCAGGGCCAGGGCCCAGGGTGTGAAAAAATGCTTGGCGGACATGCTTCCGTCTCCTTGTGTGTTCCAAAACGGTGGGCACAATGCCCCCGCAGTCTGGAAAAGCAAACCCCGTACCAGAGCCGGGGGGAGCGGAAACGTTAGCGACTGCGGCCGTGCGGATGGAAATGCAGGTTGTATTCGCGCATCTTGCGCCACAGCGTGGTGCGGCCGATTCCCAGCACGCGCGCCGCCTCGCCGATGTTGACGGAACGCTGCAGGGTCGCCTCGATCATCCTGCGCTCCGAATCGGCGATGCTGCCGCTGCCCTCGGCCAGCTCGGCATGGCCGCTTTTCGCGGCAAGGGGCGCCGCTTGCTGCAGCAGATCCTCCGGCAGGGCGTCGACGTCGATGTGGCCGGCGTCGTCGGCAAATACCGCCATCTGCTCCACGAAGCTTTCCAGCTGGCGGATATTGCCCGGATAGGGGTAGCCCAGCACATAGGCTTCGGCGCGCGGCGTCAGCCGAAGGCCGCTGCGGCCGTACTTGTTGCCGTAGATGGCGAGGAAACGCTGCAGCAGATTCTGCAGGTCCTGGCCGCGTTCGCGCAGCGGCGGCAGGTGCAGGCGTATGCCGTTGAGACGGAAATACAGGTCGGAACGGAAATGGCCTTTCTCGATGAGCAGGCTGAGATCCTGGTTGCTCGCCGACATGATGCGGATGTCGACCTTCTTGCCCTTGTTGGAGCCGACCCGGCGGATGATCTTTTCCTGCAGAACGGACAGCAGCTTGGCCTGCATGGCGGGCGACAGGGTATCCACTTCGTCCAGAAAAAGGGTGCCGCCGTCCGCTTCCTCGAACAGTCCCGCGCGCGACTCCGTGGCGCCGGTGAAGCTGCCCTTGACGTGGCCGAACAACTCGCTCTCCAGCAGGTTTTCCGGCAGGCTGGCGCAGTTGATGCTGACGAAAGGCGCCTGCTGGCGGGCGCTGTTCTGGTGAATGAAGCGCGCCACGCGGGTTTTGCCGGTTCCGGTTTCGCCGGTGATGAGGACGCTGATGTCGGTCCGCGCGATCCGCTCCGCCTTGATCAGGGTGGCGCGCATCTGCGGGGTCTCGGCGACGATATCCTCCGCGTCGCGCGACGGCGCGGCAACGGCCGGCCAGGCCGTGCCCGCGGGGACGGCCTGGCTGGCGTGGATTTTCTCCAGGATGTCCTGCTCGCGGAAAGGCTTGGTCAGGTAATCGAAGGCGCCCAGGCGCATGGCGTCGACCGCGGAATCGATGCTGCCGTAGGCGGTGATGAGAATCACCGGCAGGGCCGGGTTGTCGCGCTTGATTTCACGCAGCAGATCGACGCCGGACATCCCGTCCATGCGCAAGTCGGTAATCACCAGGTCGTACTTCTGATCGCCCAGGCGGGACAGCGCCCCCTCGCCGCTTTCCGCCTCGTCGGTTTCGAAGCCGGCGCCCTGCAGCATCAGCGAGAGGCTGCGGCGCAGGCTTTTCTGGTCGTCTACCAGCAGAATGCGCATCAGGCGACCTCGCGTCGGTCAAAGGTTTCCTCGATGCGCACCGGCACCCGCAGGAAGAAGGCCGTCCCCTCGCCCACCCGGCTGCGCAGCCGGATGCGGCCGCCCCATTCCCGCACCAGGCGCAGCACAATGGCCAGCCCCAGGCCGGCGCCCAAGGAGCGTTGCGAATAGAACGGCTCGAAAATCCGGGCCTGGTCTTCGCGGGCGATGCCCTTGCCGGAATCCATCACCACCAGCAGGAAATACCCCGGGTAAGTCCGCAGCGCGACATCGATGCGGCCCGATCCCTGGATCGACTGGGAAGCGTTGAGCAGGAGGTTCCAGAGCACCGTCTCCAGGCCGTCGGCATCGAACAGCAGCAGCGAGGAGGCGGGCTGGATGTTCAAACCCACCTGGATGGAAAGCTCCTCCTGGCTGATATGCCGCTCCAGCAGGCCGCAGGTTTTCTTCACCAGCTGCTCCAGCACGATGGGCTTGCTAACCGACGCGCGCGGCTTGCCGAAGGACAGGAAGTTGCTGGTGAGGTTGGTCAGCCGCTCCACTTCGTCCTGGATGATTTCCAGCGCCGCCCGGCTGCGCGAGTTTTCGCCGGTGTCCGCCCGCAGCACGGCCAGGCAGTTGTTGATAGCGGACAGCGGATTGCGCACTTCGTGCGCCACCGAGGCGGCCAGCTGGCCCATCACCGCCATGCGCTCGCTGCGTATCTTGTCCGCCTCGGCCAGCTTGAGCTGCTGGTTGAATTCGGCCAGCTGCTTGTAGCTGCGCGCGTTGTTGATGGCGATACGCACCTGCCCTGCGAGCAGCTCGCCCTTGTCCAGCGTGGCGGCGCTGAAACGCACCTGCGCCTTGCGCGCCAGCATCATCACGCCGATGAGGCTTTCGCCGTCCAGCAGCGGAAACAGGGCCAGCGCCTCCCAGGGACAGCCGCTCGGCCGGCTGAACGGGGTCGCCTGGCTGGCGTCCTTCCACAGGATGCCAAGCGGCTGGTACTGGCCGCTGATGCCCTGCAGCAGGGTGGAGCACAGCTTGCCGTTGCCGCACCAGACCTCGAGCTCTTCCGATACCGGCTGATCCGCCTGCGCAAACCATTTGGCTGCCAGGTAGAACGCGCCGTCTTCGCTGCTCGGCAGCCATACCATCGCGCCATCGCTTTCGAACAATGCGGCGCTTTCCTTGCACACGGCCTCGAGCACCCGGTCCAGCTCCAGGGTGGAGGTGAGCATGGTGGAAACCCGCAACAGCGCCAGCCGGAAATCGTTGGCATCGAGCCATTGATGGTAAAGCAGCGCGTTGTGCACGATCGCCCCCACCTCCACGGCCAGCGCCTGCAACCCGCCCAGGCCCTGCTTCTCCATGCCCGGATCGTTGGCGCGCAGGCGCAGGCGGCCGACTTCCTGGCCATTGGCGGTGAGCGACAGGCACAGGGAGAGGCGGCCCAATTCATCGCGGTGGCCGCATTCGTATACGTCTTTCGCCGCATGCATGGCCTGGCAAATGGCGCTATTGCAGGTGGACTCGCTCCGCAGGGCGCGCACCGGCCAGCGGCTGCTCAGATGCAGCGCGCGGCGGTCGAACTCGTCCACTTCATCCTCGGGTATGCGCAGAATGAGCTCGCAGCTGGTGAATCCCAGCAGTTGATGGATGGCCTTGGACACCACGTCCAGGGTGTTGTCCAGGTCGAGCGAGAGCATCGCCTCCTGAACCATGCGGTTGCGTATCTCGAGCCTCCGGTTGACCTGGCGGATTTCCTGCTTGGAAAGCTTCAGCCGGCGGTTGACCTGGGCCAGCGAATGACGCGACGTCTCGATGGTGCGCAGCGCCAGCAGGAAGCCGACGAATACCGACAGCATGATGCCGAGGTAAAACAGCAGCTTGACGCCGTGCCACATCCACCAGGCCAGGTTCCACATGCTGGAGAAGCTGAACAGGTAGGCGCTTTGCGCAAACACCACCAGCAGGCTGAACACCAGCAGCGCGAGAATCTGGTTGTGCTCGCGGAAATAGCGGTAGAACGCGATGGCCGCCAGCGCATAGAGCAGCCCGGCCAGGTAATGCGTCGCATGGATGACGGAGGAAAACCTGAGATTGCTTGCGTAATCGGGAAACAGGCTCGGGATGAAGTAGCGGTAGAGCGCCGCCACCAGCACGACTACCGCCATACCGGCCGCGACCGTCGCCAGATCCGCCCGGGAAAAGCCATGATTGCGTTCGACCGCGATGCGGGCCGCCACGCCGGCGAAGATGAAGACGCCGCCCAGAAAGGTGGAGAGCGTGTGGTACAGCACGAAACTCGCCTGCTGGGTATTGGGATCGGTCCAGGCATGCAGCATGTCGAACACGCCCATGACCAGAAAGCCCAGGCCGAACAGGAGCATGCTGGGGTCGCGCCGCTTCAGGCAGGTCGACAGGATCATGCCGGCAATGGTCAGCGCCGTCAGGCCGCAGAACGCCTCGATCAGCAGATGGCTCTGCTGCTCGACGAAGATGTGTTTCTGGTAGGCAAGCGGTACCTGCGGAAAAATCAGGACCGGCGCGGCCACCAGCAGCAGCAGCCAGACAAAGACGCCGATTTCCGGCAGGCTGACCAGGGCAAGGCGCGTGCTGGCCGCACGCCTGAAGTCGGCCAGAAATCCGCTAGCGAACGGGGCGGGAGATTTAACGAACATGGTCTTCACCGTCGTCAAGCCGATGGGCTTTCATTTTACTTCGCGCGCCGGGGCCGGGCCATACGGCCCGCCCCCGTCGAATCGCTCAGGCGGCCGCCGCAACGAACCGGTCCGGCCAGCGGGTGGCCAGCCAGCGGAACAGGGTCGGAATGACCACCAGGTTCAGCAGGGTGGAGCTCAGCATGCCGCCCAGCAGCACGATGGCAAGCGGGCGTTCCATCTCCTTGCCGGTGGGGTCGCCGAGAATCAGGGGCGTCACCGCCAGCGCCGCCGTCAGCGCGGTCAGCAGGATCGGCACCAGGCGATCGCAGGCGCCCTTGACGGCGACCTCGGCCAGGCTCAGTTGCGGCTGAGCCTGCATCAGGTGCTGGTAGCGCGAGATGAGCAGCAGGCTGTTGCGGGTCGCCACGCCAAACAGCGCCACCATGCCGATCATCGACGACACGTTCAGGGTTTCGCCGGCCAGGGCGAGGGCGAACACGCCGCCGATCAGGGCGAGCGGCAGGTTGAGCATCACCAGCATCACCAGCGACCACTGGCGGAAGGCCTGGAACATGATGAGCGTCATCAGCACCAGGGCGGCGCTGCCGGACAGCAGCAGGTTGCGCGTGGCGCGCTGCTGGCCCTCGAAATCGCCGCCGATTTCCAGCGCGTAGCCGGGCGGCAGCTCGACCTTCTCCTTGATGCGGGCCTGCGCTTCGCGCACCACCCCGTCGAGGTCGCGGCCTTCGGTGTTCCATTGCACCACGGCGCGGCGCGCGCCGCTGTCGCGGTTGATCATGTAGGGCTCCTGCACGACCTTGATCCGCGCCAGATCGCGCAGCGGCACCACCACGCCCTCGGGCGAGATCAGGGGCATCTCGCCCAGGGTGCGGATGTCGGCGCGGGCCGCTTCGTTGACGCGCAGGAACAGGTCGAAGGTGCGATCCTGCTCCAGCACCTTGGATGCCGTCACGCCGTTGAATGCCTGCTCCACCTGGGCCACGATGGATGCCGGCGTGAAGCCATAGGCAGCGGCGTCGGCGCGGTCGACATGCACATCCACGCCCGGCACCAGGATCATCGGCTCCATCTGCAGGTCGACGATGCCGGCAACGCCCTGCACCGCCCGATAGATCTCCTGCTGCTTCTGCTGCAGCACCGCGAAATCCTGGCCGTAGAGTTTCACCGCCACCTGCGAGCGCACCCCGGAGAGGATTTCCGACATGCGATGGGTGATGAATTGCGAGACGTTGGTCGACATGCCGGGAATCTGCGCCAGCTGCTCGCGGATGCGCTGCATGACTTCCGGCACGTTGGGCGTCCCCGGCTTCAGCGCGATGTCGAATTCGCTGAAGTTGACCGGCTGGGCGTCCTCGTCCAGCCGCGAGCGGCCGGCGCGCTGCGCCAGGCTGGCGACCTCGGGCATTTCGCCGATCAGTTTTTCCACCTCGCGGCCCATCCGCAGGTTTTCCTCCAGCGAGGTGCCGGGCATCATGGTGGTGGCGATCACCAGGTTGCCTTCGTGGAAGGGCGGGATGAAGGAGCGGCCCAGCCCCGAGAAGGTGATCGCGGCTGCCACCAGCAGCACCAGCGTGCTCGCGGCGACCGGCAGCGGCCACGCCTGCAGATGCTGCAGCAGACGCTCATAGCGCACCAGCAGGAATTCCGAGATCGGACCCAGCCCGTATTCGCGCGCCTGCTGCTCTTTGCCCATCAGGTAATAGCTCAGCACCGGCACCAGCGTGATGGCCACGACCAGCGAGCTGGCGATGGCAGCCAGGTAGGCGATCGCCATCGGCTGGAAGATGCGGCCTTCGATGCCCTGCAGGAAAAAGATCGGCATGAACGCAACCAGGATGATGAGGGTGGCGAAGACCACCGAGTTGCGGATCTCCCGCGAACCTTCGTAGACGATGTCGAGGGCCGGCAGCGGCGCTGCGGCCAGCTTGTTCTCGCGCAGGCGGCGCAGGATGTTCTCGACGTCGATGATGGCGTCGTCCACCACCTCGCCGATGGCGAACACCAGCCCGCCCAGGGTGAGCGCATTGATGCTGATGTCCAGCGCCCACAACACCAGCACCCCCGCCATCAGCGAGGTGGGGATGGCGATCAGGCTGATCGCCGTCGGCCGCCAGCGGAACAGGAACAGCAGCAGCACCAGGGCGACGATGATGGACGAATGCAGCAGGGCGTCGCGCAGGTTGTCGATCGAGGCGTCGATGAAGCTGGCCTGGCGGAACACGTTGGGGATCAGCTGCACGTCCTTGGGCAGGTTCTCCGCCATGCTGGCCAGCACCTTTTCCACGTTGCGGGTGGTCTCCATGGTGTCCGCGCCCCACAGCTTGGACACCGTGCCGATCACCGCCGGACCGCCGTAGATCTGGCCATCGCCCCGCTTCACCTCGCTGCCGAAGCGCACCTCGCCGACGTCGCCGATGTGGATGGGCTGTCCGCCGCGCATCGCGACCAGCGTTTCGGCCACGTCGCGCAGGCTTTCCACCTTGCCGTTGGCGCGGATGAAATATTCCTCTTCCGAACTGGGATAGACGAATCCCCCCGGCGCCACCAGGTTGGCGCTGCGCAGGGCCTGCGTCACCATGGCGGTGGAAACCCCGTATTTGCGCATGCGCAGGGGGTCCAGCAGCACCTGGTACTGCTTCACGCCGCCGCCCACCGCGACCACCGAGGCCACCCCGGGCTGCGCCAGCAGCCGGTTGCGGATGTCCCAGTCGACCAGGGTCCGCAGCTCGTGTTCGCGGTCGCTGCCCGACCAGTCCACCAGCCCGAACTTGAGCAGCCAGCTCACCGCCGAGGTCACCGGCATCATCTGCGGCGCCTGGGCGCCGGAAGGCAGCTGGCCCTGCACGGTTTGCATGCGCTCCTGAATGATCTGGCGCGCCCGGTAGATATCGATGCCCCACTTGAACACGATGGTGATGCGCGACAGCCCGACCGACGAGTTGGAGCGGATCTGGTCGATGTAGGGGGCGCCCTGCAGCACGATCTCGATCGGCCGGGTGACCAGCGTCTCCACGTCCTTGGCCGAGTAGCCGGGCACCTCGGTCTGGATCTGCACTTGCGGCGGCGCGTATTCGGGGAACACGTCCACCGCCATGTTCAGCGCCGCGACGATGGATGCGCCAGCCAGAACCAGATACAGCAGAACCACCGTCAGGCGGTTCCTGAGAGACCATCGGATAGCCCAGTCAAACATGTGTCAGCCCGTCGTTAAGTCAGTGATGATGATCGTCATGGCTGTGGCCGCCGGCGTTCGCCCCGGCCCCTGCCGAAATGCGATGGAGGCCTTCCAGCATCATTTTTCCGGCCACCACGACCTTTTCGCCCGCCGCCACTCCTTGCACCTGAAGCAGCTCGGCGGTTTCGTCCAGCACCACCACGGGCTTGCGCAGATAGCGGCCGGGCGCTGCCTGCACGTACACCGCCGGGGCGACGCCCTGGCCCAGCACGGCCTGGCGCGGAACCCAGGTGCCCGAGCGGCTGCCCAGCTGCAGGCTGATGTTCACGGTCTGGCCCACCGCCATGCCCGCCGGCGTCCGCCCGAGATCGACCAGGAAACGCGCACGCTGGGTGACCGGGTCCACCACCGGCAGCACCTGGGCAATCGGACGCTCCAGCTGGCGGCCGTCGGGCAGGCCGATGCGTACCGGCAGGCCGGGCCGCAGCAGCGCCCGCTGGTCGGGATAGATATAGCCCTCCACCCACAGCGAGGCGTTGGCGGCCACCATCCGCGCCACCGCCCGGCCCACCACCACGAACTGCTTCATGGTTTTGTCCCCGGCGTTCACCAGGGAGCCGGGCTGCACGAACAATTCGGTGATGAAGCCGTCGCCGGGCGCATCGAGCATGATGTGCTCGACGACCTTGCCGTGGTCGATCAGGTCGGCCACCTGCTTGTCGCTCATGCCCCACCAGCGCAGGTTTTCCTTGGCATCCTTGAGGTAGTTCGGCAGCCGCCCCTCTTCGCGCAGCACCTGCAGCTTGGCTTCGTTCTTGAGGAACTCGAGGTAGCCCTTCTGGGTGGTGATGAACTCCGGATTGAAGACCGAGGCGATGGGCTGGCCCTTGCGCACGCTGTCGCCCACCCTCACATAGACTTCCGCCACCTGGCCGCTGACGGCGATGTTCACGTCGACCATGGCCTGGCTGTTGGGGACGACCAGGCCATAGGTCTTGATCGCCGACGCCTGAGGGCCGGTCCGAACCGGGGCCAGGCCAAACAGGCTCTGCTCCCGTTCCTTCGTGCCGGGCGGCAACGTCACTTCGGCGCCGCCTGCCGGCGCCGCCGTTGCCGCAGGCGCGGCCTGGCCGAACATGCGCGGGTCGCTATGTCCCTGCGACAGGGGCGCCAGCGCGACGCCGATGCCGCCGCAGGCCAGCAGGCAAACGCCCTGCAGCCATGTCTTCCGCCACGCGGACGACCCAAGGCCCCGCCGTCCTGCCAGCTCAATGCGCATGATCAGCCCCCTCCAGACTCACGCTCGCCTGCAAACCAACCAACAGATCCACCCCTGCCGGCGGATTGCCGACCAGCTTGAGCCGCACCCGCTGGCGCTGGTTGACCGGATTGGCAAAGGCATAGATCTGCTGCACCGCCGCCGGCATCGCCACCTGGCCACGGCGGGTATCGGTCACGTAGACCGTGGCGCGCTGCCCGGGCTTGAGCCTGGCGGCCTCGCGGACCGGCAGGCTGGCCTCCACCTGGATGGCCGACGGGCGCGCAATCGTGAGGATCGTGGTGCCGGTGGCGGTGTACTGGCCAACCTGTCCGCCGGTGTTGAGAATCTGGTTGTTGACCACGTTCAGGCTGTAGATGAAGCCGGCTACCGGCGACTTGATGCGGATGCTCTTCAGCGGTTCGCGCTGCTTCTCCAGCAGCTTGATGTCGTCCTCCGACATGCCGCGCCACCCCAATCCCATGCGCGCGTCGATGAGTTTCTCGTTGCCCGTCATGGAGAACTCCCGCACCGCCTCCATGTTGGTGTACAGGCCCAGATACGTGCTCTGGATGGTTTCCAGCTCGGCGCTTTCCATTTCACCCAGCACCTCATTGCGGGCGATCCGCTTGCCCACATAGAGGTTGTTCAGCCGGGTGATGCGCGCATTGATCTTGACCACCACATCGGTCAGCTGGCGCGTATCGAAGATCAGCGTGGCGGGGTAGCGGGCCGCGGTCTCCACGGGATGATCGTGGCGATCGCCGCCGGCAGCGGGGGCGCCGAACATGGACGCATCGGAATGGGCATGCACTGACCCTTGCAGACCGAAAAACAAGGGCAGCGCCAGAACGAGCTTGCGCAGCATTTTCTTCAATCAGGAAAATTCTATGCCGCTATGCAAAGCAAGCCTTGTGCCAGAAGCCGCGCCGGCCTATCGGGATCGCCCTCTGCGCCCGGCAAGCCGGTGCCCTGCGCCGTTTAGCCCGTTTCGGGACGGCGACACGGCCCTCCGCCACGCGGCGCGGGATCCGGTTTCTCGCGGGCCGGCGAGACAAAAGATGTTTCACGCGTTCCGGAATGAAACGCAGCGGCACTTGCCTCGCGGCCGCCTGCGGGATGGCGCCGGGCGGCCTCGGCGAGTGAACGCCGCCAGATTTGCAGGGGTTTGCCGATCAGGGGCGGCCCCGCACCCTCAGCTTGCCGCCGCCTGCCCCGCCTGGGCAAACCCCCGCGCATGCTGGCTAAGCAGGGTGGTGGCTTCGTGGCCCGAAAGCGGGCCGCTGTAGAAAAAGCCCTGCATTTCATGGCACTGCATCTGCTGCAGGCGGGCGAGCTGGGATTCGGTTTCCACCCCTTCGGCGACGACGTTGAGGTTCATGCCGCGCCCCATCGCAATCATGGCATTGACGATGGACACGTTTTCCTCGCGGTCGAGCTCCTGCACGAAGGATTGATCGATCTTGAGGGTGTGGATGGGGAAACGCGACAGGTACTTGAACGAGCTGTAGCCGGTGCCGAAGTCGTCGATGGCGAGCCGGAAGCCGGAGGCGGAGAGCCGCCCGAGCTTGATGGCATTGGCTTCGAAGTCCCGCATCAGCAGGCTCTCGGTGATTTCCAGCTCCATCTGCCGGCCGTCCAGCGCATACACCTGCACGGCGCGCATGACGCTGTCGACGAAATCGGGGCTTTCGAGCTGGCGCGCGGAAATGTTGACCGACAGGCGCACCGGCGGCAGCCCGGCGCGGCGCCAGTCGGCCATCTGCGCGCCGGCCTGGCGCAATACCCAGTCGCCGATCGGCACGATGACGCCGGATTCCTCGGCCACCGGAATGAAGTCGGCGGGGGTCAGCAGGCCGCGCTGCGGATGCCACCAGCGCAGCAGGGCCTCGAAGCCGCGCACTTCGCCGCTCAAGGTGTCGACCTGCGGCTGATAGAACAGCACGAACTCGTTGCGCGCCAGCGCGCGGCGCAGGTCGGCTTCGACCTGCATGCGTTCGGAATAGGGCGCCTGCATGCCGGATTCCCAGAACAGCAGGCGGCTGCGTCCCTGCGACTTGGCCTGGTACATGGCGATCTCGGCCTGGCGGATGAGATTGTCGATCATGTCGCCGTCTTCCGGCGCGACGCAGGCGCCGATGCTGACCGAGATGTAGATTTCGTGGCCCTTGACGTACACCGGCTTGGACAGCACCTGGATGATCTTGCGGCAGATGTGCTCGACGTCGCTGCGCGACACCAGCGTCGGCAGCAGCACGGAAAACTCGTCGCCGCCGAGGCGCGCCAGGGTATCGCCTTCGCGCAGGCACTGGCGCAGCCGCGCGCCGACGGCGAGCAGCAGTTCGTCGCCGATGGCATGGCCGAGCGAATCGTTGATCACCTTGAAGTGGTCGAGGTCGAGGCTCAGCACCGCCAGCGGCTGCTGGTTGCGCCTGGCCTGCGCCAGCATGAGGCCGAGGTGGTCGCGGAACAGCGCGCGGTTGGGCAGCCCGGTGAGCAGGTCGTGGTAGGCCTGGTAGTGCACCGTCTCCTCGGCCTGCTTGCGCTCGGTGACGTCCTTGGCGACGCCGTAGCTGCCGATGAAGCGCCGCTCGAACGGGCCGGCCTCCTCGTCGTACATGCCGGTGGCGGTCAACTCGACCGCCTTGCAGCGGCCGTTCATCAGGCGCGGGCGGCGGACGCCGGGATTGCACTTGAGGCGGATCTCGATGTTGCGCGCGCTGCGGTCGCCGGCGCGGCGCTCGTTGAACACGTGCTCGGCGCGGGCGATGTCGTCCTCGTGGATCACCAGGCTGTAGTGCTGGCCGACCAGGTCCTCGCGGCGGTAGCCGAGCAGGCTTTCGACGCGGTCGTTGACGAAGGTGAAACGGCCGTCGCAGTCCAGCGTGTAGATGAAATCGGGCGAGCTGTTGACCAGGAAGCGGTGCCACTTTTCCGACTGCTGCAGGCGCTGCAGGATGTGGTTGTTTTCCTTTTCCAGACGCCGCCGCGTCAGCGTATTGTCGATGCGGCGCAGCAGTTCTTCCGGCTCGTAGGGCTTGCGCACGAAATCGGCGGCGCCGCCGCGCAGCGCGCGGATCGCCGCGTCGATGGTGCTGTCGCCGGACACCACGATCACCGGCGTATCGACGCAGCGGTCGGCGACGAAGCGCAGCACCTCGTTGCCGTTGAGATCCGGCATGCCGAGGTCGAGCAGGATCACGTCGAACTGCTGCTTGCCGATGGCGATCAGCGCCTCGCAGCCGCCGTTGGCGGCCACCACCTCGTAATCGCGGGTGGCCAGCAGGCGGGTGAGGCCTTCCAGAATCAAGGGTTCGTCGTCCGCCACCAGGATGCGCGGGCGCACCGGAAAGCTGCTGACCGAACTGCGTTGCGGGGATGCATCGATAAGATCGTCTGACACGGGATTCTCCTCGGACTTGGGTTACATCGACCCGTAGCGTGTTGTGGCGAGCGGCGCCTGGCCGTTTTGCAAGGTAGGCAGATGAATCAGGAAATGGGTGCCCTGCGGCGTGCTGCTGCAGCCGAGGTGGCCGTTCATGCGTTCGACCAGGCCGCGGCTGATGGCCAGGCCCAGCCCGGCGTGGTCGCCGCCCTTCTCGCTGACCACCGGCTCGAACAGGCGGGACGCCACCGCAGCCGGCAAACCGGGCCCGGTATCGGCCACCTCGATTTCGATCTGGCGCTGGCCGTCCGTATCGACCAGCCGCGTGGTGAATTTGAGATGGCCGCCCGCGTGCATCGCCTCGACCGCATTCTTGGCGAGATTGAACAGCACCTGCTTCAACAAGTCTTTTTGCAGCGGCAGCGGCGGCACGTCGGGATTGAGGTCGATCTGCACGCTGACCTTGTTGGGGGTGAACAGGGTGCCGAGCGCCATCCGCACCAGTTCGGACACCACGCTGTTGACCGACACCAGTTCGAGCGCCGCCGCAGGCACGGCGGCCTCTTCGGCCGCGGTGATGCCGCGCACGATGCGCGCCACCCGCTCGATTTCGTCGCCGATGATGCCGAGGTCGCGCTGCACCGCCGAATCCGCGCCCAGGCGGTCGGACAGCAGATTGACGTAATTGCGCATGATGGTGAGCGGGTTGGCCACTTCGTGAATGGCGCGCCGCACCTTGTCGCGCGGGATGTCGTCGCTCTGCGCGGCGTGCGCCGGCGCTGCGCTCGCGGACAGCGGCAGCGCGGACGGCTGCAAGGCCTCGGCGCATTCAGCCAGGGTGAACCGCCACAGCGGCGCTGCGCTCAAGCCGGGCAGCGCATCGCCCGCGACCAGCACGGCCATGCGCCCATCGTCGAGCAATAGCGGCTGGCAGAGAAAAAGCGATGCGCCGAGCAGGCGGGCGATCTGTTCGTCGACCAGGGCGGCGCCCGCCTCGCCGCGCTCGAACTGCTGGGGCGCATTGCGCGCCAGCGCGCGCGCCAGCGCCGAATGGCCGTCGTCGGGGGGAATCGCCAATGCGCCCAATCCGGCGGCGGCCGGAATCAGCGCGCTCAGGCGCAGGGTGCCGTCGGCGGCAGGCGCAAACAGGCAAGTGCGCTCGATGCCGAACAATGCACGCAAGGCGTCCTGCAACACGGCAAACACCCGACCGCCGCCCGCCGCATGCCGAAAATGGCCGTGCAGCGCCGACTGCGCCGCCTGCCCGGCGTAGAGGCGGGCGAGGCGATCGAACCCCGTGGCATTCGCCTGCGCCGCCGCATCGGCCAGCCCGAAGCGCAGCGCCAGCTGGCGCGCCTGCGCCTGGCTGTCGGCCAGCAGCTGGGCGGCCTCGCCCGCGCCCATCTGCAGGGCGGCGAGCGCGGCGCGCACGTCCACGCTGTCCACCGCGTCGGCGCGGGTCGTCAGCTGGAAGGCCAGCTGGACGAGGCGCACCAGGGGATGCGCCGCCCGCCCGCGCGCCAGCGGCTCGGCGTGATAGCGCACCGCGTCGGCCAGCCAGCCGTCGGGATCGAGCCCCGCCAGCCAGTCGGCGGCATGCGCCGGGGCAAGCCAAGCGGCGTCGAGATAGTCCGCCAGATTGTGGGCAAGCCCCGCGGTCCAGGCGGCTTCGCCGTCCGCCCCGCTGGAACGCACCGCCAGCGCCTGCGCCAGATGCGCAACGCCGATCGACTGCCGCCAGTGCGCTACATACGTCGTCTGCGCCGCACCCGCCGCGACCGGCGCCGCCAGCAGCAGCGCGCGCAGCAGATCCAGCCGGTCCAGACTGAAACTGTTGGGCAGCAGCCGCAGACGCAGCGCCAACACGGGGTCGTAGCGTACGCAGGCGGCGAACTCCGCCTGGGCGGCCTCGCCTCGCATCAGGTGCTCCAGCGCCTCCGCCACCACGCCGGGGGCACAGAGAGCGCTCGTTAGCTCCGATATCTTTAGTAAATTATTCGGAAGTTCTTGCATCTCATTGCTATATATAATGAATTTTGCTACACCGTCAATCTGGGACTTAAAATAGTTGAGCCATTGCCATGAACTGTTGTTTTCAAGTTTCGGTCAACATGTCCGTACTGCGTACATGCTGCTACATTTCCATTGCCCTTCATTGAAGCAAATGCACATGAAAGCTGTTCTATCCGGATTGATCATGTTGTGCGTGCATACCGGTGCTGCCGCGCTCGATGGCCGCACCGCCCTGCAATTGCGCGACCCGCTCGGCACGCCGGCATCGGCGCCGCAATCGATGCCCGACGCGGCGCCGATGCCGGCGCTCAGCGCACAATCGGTGCTGGTGTTCGACCAGGCCAGCGGACAGCCGCTGCTGGCGAAAAACCCGACCCTGCAGACGCCGATCGCTTCGATCACCAAGCTGATGACCGCCATGCTGGTGGTGGACGCCGCGCAGCCGCTGGACGAGCGCATCACCATCACCGCGGAAGACCGCGACACCCTCAAGGGCACCGGCTCGCGCCTGGCCATCGGCGCCAGCTACACGCGCGGGCAGTTGCTGCATCTGGCCCTGATCGCCTCCGACAACCGCGCCGCGCATGCGCTGGCGCGCAGCCACCCGGGCGGCCTGGATCGCTTCATCGCCACCATGAACCGGATGGCGCGCGCGCTGGAGATGCACGACACGGTGTACGTCGAGCCCACCGGACTGTCGAGCGGCAACCGCTCGACCGCGCTGGACCTGGCCAAGCTCGCCGATTACGCCTACCAGAACTACCCCGAAATCCGCCACATCAGCACGACCGGCCACTACACCCTGGGCACCCAGCGCGTGGTGCTGAAGAAAAAGCGCCAGAAGGCGCGCGTGCTGTACCGCCCGGTTGCGTTCAACAACACCAATCGCTTCACCCGTGCGGATGACTGGCACATCGGCCTGTCCAAAACCGGCTTCATCAACGAAGCCGGCCACTGTCTGGTGATGCAGGCGCAGGTCGCCAACCGCGATGTCATCATCGTACTGCTCGACGCCCAGGGCACCAGCCGCCGCGCCGGCGACGCCGCCCGCATCAAGGCCTGGCTGGAATCCGGCCCGACCCATCACGTCGACAACCGCTACACGCCCGCCTCGCGCACCTGACCCGTCCCCGCAGGCGGGCTTGCCGCCCGCCTGCGCTTCGTCCCATGTCCACCGAACTCGCGCAGCAGCTGCTGCTGAAAACGCTGCTTCCCCTGGCGCTTCTGATCGCCGCGGGCGGCATCTGGCCGCGCTGGCAGAGCGGCGTTTCCATCGTCGGCCTGCGCGGCGAAATCAATCGGCTGGTGCTGAATTTTTTTGCGCCGATGCTGTTTTTTGCAGCCGGCGCGGCCGCCAGCGTCGACCTGGGATTGCTGCAGGTGCCGTTGCTGTTGGGCGCAGCCACGCTGTTCGGACTGGGACTGGCGGCGCTGGCGCTGTTTGCCACGCCGCTCGGGCGTGGCCTGTCGCGCCCGACGCGCGGCGCCATCATGCTGGCGTCCGGCTTCGGCAACGTGCTGTTCTTCGGCTACCCCTTTCTCTCCACGGTGTTCGGCGAACCGGGCGCGCGCTATCCTTTCTTCGCCGACATGCTCGCCACCACTCCGCTGCTATGGTCGATCGGCGTGTGGATCGCATTCCGCTGCGGACGCCATGAAGAACGCGCCTCCTTTCTGGCGATGTGGCTGAGGCTGCCGCCGGTGTGGGGGTTTGCCGCCGGGCTGGCGGTCAATCTGTCCGGCCTGTCGCTGGCGCCGCTGATCGAGGCCGCGCGCTGGGCCGGCAGCCCGACCATTCCGCTGATGCTGTTCGTGCTGGGGCTGACCATACCGTGGCACGATCTGCGCCCGCAAAAAGCCGTTTTTGTCGCGCTCGCCATCAAGCTGGCGCTGATGCCGCTGCTGGCGCTGGGGCTGGCGCTGGCCTGGCCGGGCAAGCTGTCCGAGCCCGCCCAGGCCGGGATACTGGAAGCGGCCATGCCGACCATGGTGATGGTGATCGCGCTGGCCGACCGCTTTGGCCTCGACACCCGGCTGGCGGGGCTCATTATGGGCTGGTCAACGCTGGCGGGATTGGCTACGCTGCCATTCTGGCTCGTCGTGGTGAAAGGGGTGGCGTCATGAAAATCGGATTCATCGGCAGCGGCATCATGGGCCGCCCGATGGCGGAAAACCTGCTGCGCGCCGGGCATCAGCTGGTCGTTTACGGCCGCCGCTTCGACCGCCTCGAACCGATGCTGGTGATGGGCGCACTCGGCAAGGGCACGCCGGCCGAAGTCGCCGCCGAAACCGACATCAGCTTCACCGTCGTCTCCGACACCACCGACGTCGAACAGATCATCCTCGGCGACCGCGGCCTGGCGCACGGCGCCAGGCCCGGCCACATCGTCGTCGACATGAGCACGGTGGCGCCCGCCGCCACCCGCCGCATCGCCGCCGCGCTGGCCGAAAGCGGCGTCCACATGCTCGACGCGCCGGTGTCGGGCGGCGAAACCGGCGCCCGCGAAGGCACGCTGTCGATCATGGTCGGCGGCGAGGCGCCCATTTTCGAGAAAGTGCGCCCGCTGTTCGGGGTGCTCGGCAAGAACGTCGTCCACGTCGGCGGCCACGGCGCCGGCCAGGTCGTCAAATGCTGCAACCAGATCGTCGTCGGCCTCACCTTCGAAGGCGTCGCCGAAGCGATCCTGCTCGCACGGCGCAACGGCGTCGACCCCCTCAAGATGCGCGAGGCGCTGCTGGGCGGCTTCGCCGGCAGCCGCATCCTCGAAGCCCACGGCCAGCGCATGCTCGACTCCAACTACAAGCCCGGCTTCAAGGTCAAGCTGCACCACAAGGACATGGCCATCGTCATGGACAACGCGCAGGAAACCGCGACGCCCTTGCCCGGCGCCGCGCTGATCGCGCAGCAGATGAACGCGCTGATGGGCGCCGGCGACAGCGAGCTCGATTCCTCGGCCATCATGCGCGCGCTCGAGCGCCTGGTCGGCGGCAACAACGGCAAGTGAGCGCGAAAGGGCGCAGCGCCTTCCTCCGCCGTGCCGCCCGGCCCGCGGACGAGCGCCGATCCCGCATCATCCAGGCATCGGCACCGGCCGGCTTGCCGGCGTTCAGCTCAAGCAGCGCAGCGCATCCACATCGTTGAAGACGATCTGATCGTCGTGCACGTCGATCAGCTGCTTGCCGCGCAGCTTGGCCAGAACCCGGGACAGGGTTTCCGGCTGGATGCCCAGGCGCGATGCGATGACGTGTTTGGGTACCGTCAGCCGCACGCTGGGCGGCGCGGCGCCCTCCGGCAACTGCTGCAGCAGGTAGCCGATCACCCGCTGGGCGCCGCTTTGCAGGGTCAGGTTGTCTATCTCGTTGACCAGCCCGTGTATGCGCTGGCTCATGGTCGACATGAGCCGCATGCACAGGTCCGTGTTGCTCCGCAGCAGTCCAAGAAAATGCTTGTTGTCCAGCTCGACCAGCCGCGTCGGCTCGAGCACACGGGCATAGACCGGGTAACGGCCGCCCATGAACATCACCGCTTCGGCAAAGTAATGCCCGGGGTGAACCAGGTCCATCACCTTTTCCTCGCCGCTCGGCGCAATGCGGCACAGCTTGACGGTTCCCGACAGGACGAAGAAAAAATGCGTGGCCGGATCGCCCTGGTCGAACAGGCATTCGTTCTGCATCAATGTGAAGACGCCGGCATGCGCCAAAACCTCCTCGAACTCCTGGTGCGATAACGCAGCCAGTAGATAGCCTTCCTTTAGGAGTTTAATATCCGCAGAATCCATGTTTGCAAGAATAGCATTACGCTTCTGGACCCGGTTGACTTAAATCAATGCGCGCCGACGGCCCCGGCGGGAACATGGGCCATGTTTCGATCGTGGCTGAGGCTGCGCGGCCCGATCCCCGGCAACGATGCGGCACCCCCATTCATAACCGCAATAGGCAAGTTGGACACTCTGACTACACAGCGTTATCCGGGCTTCATCCGGGCCGTGCTTCTCGGCCTGCTGCTGTTGGCTACGATGCCTGGCGCCCGCGCGGATACCGGCGCGGACCTTCCCCAGATGCGCGCCCTGTTTCCGGCTGCCGATCGCGTCGACGAATCCGCGGGCGACCCTCCCGCCCGCGCCGTTTATGCAAACGGGGAATTGATCGGCTACGCCTTTTTTACCGCGGACATGGTGCGCATTCCTGCCTATTCGGGGAGCCCGATCGACATCCTCGTCGGCATCGGCACCGATGGGCGCATCGCGGGGGCGCGCATCGTCCGGCACGAAGAGCCGATTCTCGCTGCCGGCATCAGCGAGGCGCGTCTGGCGGAATTTGTCGACCAGTACCGGGGCAAGCCGGTGACCGGCCGCATGGTCGTCGGCGCGGCGCGCGAAGGCTATGCCGCGGTCGATGCCATCTCCGGCGCCACGATCTCGGTCATGGTCATCAACGCCAGCATCGCCCGCGCCGTCAGGATGGTGGCCGAATCCCGCGGAATCCGCTCGTCCGAGGCTGCGGCGCCGCCCGCTTCCGCCGCGCCGCCGGCAGCGATGCCGTCGCAGATGGCAGCGCCGCCGCTGCGCAGCGCAGCGGCGCCCGCAGCCAACGCGCCCGCAGCGGCCGGGCCGGCAGCCACGCCCCCCGCCCAGCCGGCCCTGGCGCCGGCCGAATCCCACGGCGGCCCGTCTCGCTTCGCCATGCCCTCAGACGACGAGGAGCCGATGTGGCGCACGCTCTGGCAGCAGCGCAAGGTGGAGATCGCGCTGCTCGTGCCGGGGCTGTTTCTGCTCACCTGCATCCTGCTGTTCCAGGACTACCTGGCGCGCCGCCCCTCGCTGCTTCGCCGAGTCCGCCTCGGGTTCCTGGTCTACACCCTGTTCTTTATTGGCGGCTACGCGCTGGGCCAGCTTTCCATCATCAACGTGCTGACCTTCGTGCAGGCGGTCACCAACCAGTTCAGTTGGGATACCTTTCTCGTCGATCCCATGCTGTTCATCCTGTGGTCCTTCGTGGCGGTGACCCTGCTGCTCTGGGGGCGGGGCGTCTACTGCGGCTGGCTGTGCCCGTTTGGCGCCTTGCAGGAGCTCGGCTTCCAGCTCGCGCGCCGGCTCAAACTACCGTCTTTCGAGATCCCCCATGTCGTGCACGAGCGCATGCTGGCGCTCAAGTTCGTGATCCTGCTGGTGCTGCTCGGGCTGTCCCTGCAGTCGATGGGAATGGCGATGCGCGCGGCCGAGATCGAGCCATTCAAGACCGTGTTCGCCCTGCATTTTCAGCGCGAGTGGCGCTATGTGGCTTTTGCCCTGGGCGTGCTCCTGCTGTCCGCCCTGAACCGCAAGTTCTACTGCAAATACATCTGTCCTCTCGGCGCCTCGCTCGTCATCCCCGGCCGCTTCCATTCCTTCGAATGGCTGCGTCGCCGCAAGGAGTGCGGCAAGCCCTGCCAGGCCTGCGCCGTGGAGTGCGAAGTCCAGGCCATCCGTCCCACCGGCGAAATCGTGGTCAACGAATGCCATCACTGCCTCGATTGCCAGGTGACTTACTACAGCGACCGCAAGTGCCCGCCATTGATCGAGAAGCGCAAGCGCCGCGAACGCGTCTGCCGCGCGCGCAATCCCGACCCGGAGACGGCGGCGACCTCCGCCGCAGCGCGGCTGGATCGCATCCCGGTCGCGGTGAGTTGCGACCGTCCCGAGCATGCCGGGGCGCCAGGTTCGACGGATAAAGCCCTGCCTTTGATTTAAATCAAGGCGCAAGTTCAAGGGCACATTTAACCTAGCTTCGTCGTTGCAGGATTTTTACGTCAACCAGATAGGGAGGTAATAAATGAACACCAGGCTGAGCATTCTGGCCGCAAGCATCTTTCTCATGGGCGCCACGCACGCCGCTCTTGCGGCGGATGCGCCCGCTTCGGGCCACCCCGGCACCGCCGATCCCGAATTGCGATACAAAGGCGCGCCCACCTCGATCAAGGGAGAGGAGGCGCAGGAAGTCCTGACGCCCAAGGCGCCGCACCTCACGACGGCTGAATTCGCCCGCGCCAAGCAGATCTACTTCGAACGCTGCGCCGGATGCCACGGCGTCCTGCGCAAGGGCGCGACCGGCAAGCCGCTCACCCCCGACGTCACCCTGCCGCGCGGAACCGAGTACCTGAAGGTGTTCATCGGCTTCGGCTCGCCCGGCGGCATGCCGAACTGGGGCAGCTCCGGCATCCTGAGCGACGCGGAAATCGACATCATGGCGCGCTTCCTGCAGCACGAGCCGCCGATGCCGCCCGAATACGGCCTGGCCGAAATGAAGGCCACCTGGAAGCTGAAGGTTCCGCCTGAAAAGCGTCCCAAGAAGAAAATGAACAAGCTGGATCTGGAGAACCTCTTCTCCGTGACCCTGCGCGACGACGGCAAGATCGCGCTGATCGACGGGGACAGCAAGAAGATCGTCTCCACCATCGAAACCGGCTATGCCGTGCACATCTCGCGCATGTCGGCTTCCGGACGCTATCTCTTTGTCATCGGCCGCGACGCCAAGATCGACCTCATCGATCTGTGGATGGAAAAGCCGGCGGTGGTGGCCGAGATCAAGGTGGGCATGGAAGCGCGCTCGGTCGAAACCTCCAAGTACAAGGGCTACGAGGACAAGTACGCGGTCGCCGGCACCTACTGGCCGCCGCAATTCGTCATCATGGACGGCGACACCCTGGAACCGAAAAAGATCGTCGCCACCCGCGGCATGACCGTGGACACCCAGGAATACCATCCGGAGCCGCGCGTCGCCGCGATCATCGCCTCGCATGAGCATCCCGAGTTCATCGTCAACGTCAAGGAGACCGGCAAGGTCCTGATGGCCAACTACGAGGACATCAACAACCTGAAGGTGACCGAGATCGAAGCGGCGCGCTTCCTCCACGACGGCGGCTGGGATTCCACGCACCGCTACTTCATGTCGGCGGCCAACGCCTCCAACAAGATCGCCGTGGTCGACTCGAAGAAGCAGAAACTGGCGGCGCTGGTGGAAGTGGGCAAGATCCCCCACCCCGGACGCGGCGCGAACTTCGTCGACCCGAAATTCGGGCCGGTATGGGCCACCGGCCACCTCGGCGACGACAGCATTGCGCTGATCGGCACCGATCCCGTCAAGCACAAGGCCCATGCCTGGAAAGTGGTGCGCACGCTGAAGGGACTGGGCGGCGGCTCGCTGTTCCTCAAGACGCATCCGAAGTCGAAGAACCTCTGGGTCGATACCACGCTCAACCCGGAAGCAGGCATCAGCCAGTCGGTGGCCATCTTCGACATCGCCAATCTCGACAAGGCGCCGGAAGTGGTGAACATCGCCGATCTGGCGGGCCTGGGCGAGGGGCCGAAGCGCGTCGTGCAGCCGGAGTACAACAAGGCCGGCGACGAAGTCTGGTTTTCGGTGTGGAACGGCCAGACCCAGGAATCGGCCATCGTGGTCATGAACGACAAGACGCGCAAGCTCAAGGCCGTGATCAAGGACAAGCGCCTGATCACTCCGACCGGCAAGTTCAACGTCTACAACACGCAGCACGACATCTACTAGGCGGGCGAGGCGGGGCAAGGATCTGCCCCGCCGCTTTCTCACGGCGGACGACGAGAACACATGCAAACCTTGACGACAGCGGGAACGGTGATTGCCATGGCCTTCAGCAGCGCTTTCGCCGCTTCGCCCCCGCTCGGCCCGCAACGCCAGAACGAACTTGTCCATCTGGTGCGCCAGGACTGCGGCTCCTGCCATGGCATGCAGCTTCGCGGCGGCCTCGGCCCCGCGCTCACGCCCGAAACGCTGAAAGACAAACCGGCCGATTCGCTGGTCAGCACGATTCTTCACGGGCGGCCCGGCACAGCCATGCCGCCATGGAAAAACCTCCTCTCCGAGTCCGAAGCGGACTGGATCGTGGACCGCCTGCAAAAGGGGTTCCCCGATGCGCGCTAGGATTCCCCTGTTTTTTCTGCTTGCCCTCGGCGCCCTGACGGGCTGCGCCGGCACGAACCTGCGCGGCACCGGCGACCTCGGCGTCGTCATCGAACGCGCCAGCGGCAGCGTGCAGATTCTCGACACCACCCAGCGCACCAGCCTGGCGAAAGTGGAAGGCCTGGGCGACCTCTCCCACGCCTCCGTCAGCTACTCCCGCGACGCGCGCTATGCCTATGTATTCGGCCGCGACGGCGGATTGACCAAAATCGACCTGCTGACCCGGCGCATCGACCGCCGCGTCATCCAGGGGGGCAACAGCATCGGCGGCGCCATCTCGGCCGACGGCAAGCTGGTCGCCGTGGCCAACTACGAACCCGGCGGCGTGAAAGTATTCGACGCCGACACGCTTGCGCTCATCGCCGACATTCCCGCCATTGGCGCCGATGGCGCGCGCTCCAAGGTCGTCGGCCTGGTCGACGCCCCCGGGCAGCGCTTCGTGTTCAGCCTGTTCGAGGCCGGCGAGATCTGGGTCGCCGACATGCACGAGCCGAAGCGGCCGCTGCTGCGCAAATTCGCAGCTGCCGGCAAGGAACCCTACGACGGCATGATCACCTCCGACGGCCGCCACTACGCCGCCGGCCTCTTCGGCGAGGACGGGGTGGCCCTGCTCGACCTGTGGAACCTCGACGCCGGCGTCAAGCGCGCGTTGGTCGAGTTCGGCCGCCACGGCGAGAAACTGCCGGTCTACAAGATGCCCCACCTGGAAGGCTGGGCCGCGACCGGCGGCCGGATCGTGCTGCCCGCCGTCGGCAAGCACGAGGTCATCATCGCCGACCAGACCAGCTGGAAGGAAATCGCGCGCGTTCCGGTCGCCGGCCAGGCGGTGTTCGCGGTGGCACGCCCCGACGGGCGCCAGGTGTGGATCAACTTCGCCTTTCCCGACAACGATACGGTGCAGGTGCTCGACCTGCCCTCGCAGCGCATCGTGCAGACCCTGAAGCCCGGCAAGGGGGTACTGCACCTGGAGTTTTCCCCGCGCGGCGAGCAGGTCTGGCTTTCGCTGCGCGACGAAAACCGCATCGAGATCTACGACCCCGATTCGTTCGCCCGCATCGGCACCCTGCCTGCGCAGAGCCCGAGCGGAATTTTCTTCACCGTGCGTGCCCACAGGATCGGACTATGAGCGACATCCAACTCAGCCTGCTCAATGATTTCCAGCGCGGCTTTCCGCTCACCTCCCGACCCTTCGATGCCATCGCGCAGCGCCTCGGACTGGAGTTGGAAGGCCTGCTCGATACTCTGCGCCGGCTGACGCGGGAAGGCGTCGTCAGCCGCGTCGGCGCGGTGTTTCGCCCCAACCGCGTCGGCGTCAGCACGCTCGCCGCCATGGCCGTGCCGCAAGGGCGGCTTGACGAGGTGGCCCGGCTCGTCAGCGCGCGCCCCGAGGTCAACCACAACTACGAACGCGAACACCGGTTCAACCTCTGGTTCGTCGCCGCGGCCGCGAACCCGGCGCAGCTGGAGCAGGCACTACACGACATCGAGCAGCAGACCGGTCTTGCGGCGATGCGCCTGCCCATGGTGCAGGATTACCACATCGACCTCGGCTTCGATCTGCGCCGCAGCGTCGGCCTGACCGACCGGCACCAGCAGAAAGCCGCCCCTTCGCGCGCGCTCGAGCTCGACGCCCTCGACTACGCCCTGGTCGAGGCGATCCAGGAAGGCCTGCCCCTGGTGGCGCGCCCCTATGCCGAAGTCGCGGCATTCATCGGGACGTCGGAAGCCGACGTGCTGATCCGGCTGGGGCGGCTGCTCGATCACGGCGTCATCAAACGCCTGGGCATCGTCGTCCGCCACCACGAGCTGGGCTTCCGCGCCAACGCCATGGCGGTATGGAATATCCCGGACCAACTGGTCGACGAATTCGGCCGCTGCGTCGGCGCCTCGGGTCTGGTGAATCTCTGCTACCAGCGCCCGCGCCGCCTGCCCGAGTGGCCCTACAACCTGTTCTGCATGATTCACGGCAAGGATCGGGACGCAGTGCTGCAGCATCTCGAGCATCTGCGCGACCAGTGCGGGCTGACGGAGTTTCCCTGCGAGGTGCTGTTCAGCAAGCGGCGCTTCAAGCAGACCGGCGCGCGCTACGTCGCGGCGCAGCCGAAAGCGGAGGCGGAGGCGATTTGATGGACGACCTCGACCGCGCCCTGATCAACACCCTGCAAGGCGGCTTCCCGATCTGCGAACGGCCCTATGCCGAGGTGGCGGCCCGCGTCGGCAGCAACGAGGCGGCGGTCATCGCCCGCATCGACAGCCTGCTCGCGCGCGGCCTGCTGTCGCGCTTCGGCCCCATGTACCATGCGGCGCAGATGGGCGGCGCGCTGAGCCTGGCGGCGATGGAGATCCCGCCGCAGGACTTCGAGCGGGTGACGGAAATCGTCAACCGCCAGCCCGAGGTGGCGCACAACTACGCGCGCGACCACCGCCTCAGCATGTGGTTCGTGCTCGCCACCGAAACCCCCGCCGCGCAGCAGGACACGATCGCGCGCATCGAGCGCGAGAGCGGCTACCCGGTCTACAACATGCCGAAGATCCGCGAATATTTCGTGGAACTGAAACTGCACGTATGAACGCCCCCGACAATTTCCGCCCGCTCGACGACACCGACCGCCGCATCATCCAGGCGACGCAGGCCGGGCTGCCGCTCGCGCCGCGCCCCTACCACGCCGTCGCGGAACAGCTCGGCGTGCCGGCGGCCGAGGTGATGCAGCGCATGCAGCGCATGCTCGACCTCGGCATCATCCGCCGCATCGGCGCCGTGCCGAACCACTACGCGCTGGGCTACCGCGCCAACGGCATGACGGTGTGGGACGTCGCCGACGACCGCATCGACGAACTCGGCGAGCGGGTCGGCCAGCTCGAATTCGTCACCCACTGCTACCAGCGCCCGCGCCACCTGCCCGAGTGGCCGTACAACCTGTTCGCCATGGTGCACGGCAAGACGCGCGAGGAAGTGGAGGCGAAGGCCGCGCTCATCGCCGAGATGCTGGGCGAGGCGAGCCGGGGCCGCGACATCCTGTACAGTTCGCGCATCCTCAAGAAAACCGGACTGCGCATCGGCGCTTAGGAGAACCCATGTTCCGCATCTCCCGATACCTGCAGGAGCTCGCCCAGCCGACCCCGCTCGGCCCCGAGCGCAGCCCGCCCGGCCCGGTGGTGATCTGGAATCTGGTGCGGCGCTGCAACCTCACCTGCAAGCACTGCTATTCGATTTCCGCCGACAAGGATTTCCCGGGCGAGCTCGGCACCGACGAGGTGTTCGCCGTGATGGACGACCTCAAGCGCTTCCGCGTGCCGGTGCTCATCCTCTCCGGCGGCGAGCCGCTCTTGCGTCCCGACATCTACGCCATCGCGCAGCGCGCCAAGGAGATGGGCTTCTACGTCGGCCTATCCTCCAACGGCACCCTCATCAATGAAGGCAACATCGAGCGCATCGCCGCCATCGGCTTCGATTACGTCGGCGTCTCGCTCGACGGCATCGCCGAAACGCACGACCGCTTCCGCCGCATGGACGGCGCCTTCGACGCCTCGCTGCACGGCATCCGCCTGTGCCGCGACAAGGGCATCAAGGTCGGCATCCGCTTCACCCTGACCCAGGACAACGCCCAGGACCTGCCCGGGCTGCTGCAGCTGATGGAGGACGAGCGGCTCGACAAGTTCTACCTCTCGCACCTCAACTACGCCGGCCGCGGCAACACCAACCGCAAGCACGACGTGGTGCACCAGACCACCCGCCAGGCGATGGACCTGCTGTTCGACACCTGCTGGCGCTACCAGCAGGCAGGGCTGCACAAGGAATTCGTCACCGGCAACAACGACGCCGACGGCGTCTACCTGCTGTTCTGGATCCGCAAGCACTTCCCGGCGATGGAGGCGCACATGCGCGCCAAGCTCGCGCAGTGGGGCGGCAATTCCAGCGGGGTCAACATCGCCAATATCGACAACCTGGGCAACGTGCACCCCGACACCTTCTGGTGGAACTACACGCTGGGCAACGTGAAGGAGCGGCCGTTCTCCGCGATCTGGCCCGACACCGCCGACCCGCTGATGGCGGGGCTCAAGGCGAGCCCACGGCAGGTCAAGGGCCGCTGCGGCGAATGCGCCTATTTCGACATCTGCGGCGGCAACACCCGGGTGCGCGCCTACCAGCTCACCGGCGACCCCTGGCAGGAAGACCCGGCCTGCTACCTCGACGACGACGAGATCGGCGTCACCACGCCGCATGAGCGGCTGACCGTGACGCCCTATGTGCCGCTGCGACGGATGGCGCGCTGATGAAAACCTGGCTCCGCGCTTTTTGTATTTTTCCGGCCATCCTGACGCTGGCGGCACCGGCCTTCAGCGCCGAGCCCGTCGCCGCGGTCTACGCCCGCCACTGCGCCAGCTGCCACGGCATCGACCGCCTCGGCGGCAGCGGCCCTGCGCTGCTGCCGGAAAACCTGGAACGGCTGCGCAAACCCGAGGCGCTGAAAGTCATCGCCAATGGCCGCGCCGCTTCGCAGATGATGGCCTTCGGCGACAAGCTCTCTGCCGCCGAGATCCAGGCGCTGACGGATTTCGTCTACACGCCGCCCGCCAGCGTGCCCGTCTGGGGGCTCGCCGAGATCAAGGCGTCGCGCATCGAGAATTTCAAGGCCGGCAGCCTGCCGGACACACCCGCATTCAAGGCCGACCTGCTCAACCTCTTCATCGTGGTGGAAACCGGCGACCACCACGCCACCCTCCTCGACGGCGACAGCTTCAAACCCATCCACCGCTTCCAGACCCGCTTCGCCCTGCACGGCGGGCCGAAGTTCACCCCCGACGGGCGCTATGTCTATTTCGCCTCGCGCGACGGCTGGATCGCCAAGTTCGACATCTGGAACCTCAAGATCACGCACGAGATCCGCGCCGGGATCAACACCCGCAACCTCGCCGTGTCGGGCGACGGGCGTTACGTGATCGTCGGCAACTATCTGCCGCAGACCCTGCTCGTGCTCGACGCGGCCGACCTCACGCCGCTCAAGCTGATCGAAGCGAAGGACGACACCGGCAAGCGCTCGCGCGTCTCCGCCGTCTACGACGCGGCGCCGCGCAAGAGCTTCATCGCCGCGCTGAAGGACGTCAAGGAGGTGTGGGAAATCCCCTACGCCGACGACCACGAGCCGATCTATCCGGGGCTGGTGCACGACTACCGCATGGCCGAGGCGCTCGCCGACAAGGGGCCGTTCCCGGTGCGGCGCATCCCGCTCGTGGACTATCTCGACGATTTCTATTTCGACCAGTCCTACACCCACCTGATGGGCGCCTCGCGCGACGCCGGCAAGGGGCAGGTGATCAATCTCGACGCGCGCAGGAAAGTCGCCGACCTCGACCTGCCCGGCATGCCCCACCTCGGCTCCGGCATCACCTGGGACTACCAGGGCCGGCCGGTGATGGCCACGCCCAACCTCAAGTCCGGCGTGGTCAGCATCATCGACATGAAGAACTGGCAGCTGATCAAGCGGATCGACACCCTGGGCCCGGGATTCTTCATGCGCAGCCACGAGAACACCCCCTACGCCTGGACCGACAACTTCATGAGCCCGGCCAAGGACACGCTCAGCATCATCGACAAGCGCAGCCTGGAAGTCGTGCGCACGCTCACGCCCATGCCGGGCAAGACCGCGGCGCACGTCGAATTCACCCGCGACGGGCGCTACGCCCTGGTCAGCATCTGGGAGCTGGACGGCGCGCTGATCGTCTACGACGCGGCGACGTTCGCGGAGGTCAAGCGCCTGCCCATGAGCAAGCCCTCGGGCAAGTACAACGTCTACAACAAGACCACGCGCTCGGCCGGCACCAGCCATTGAGCTTGCGCAGCGGCGGCGGTCTCGAAGCAAGGCCGTTGCCTTAGGACCGGTTGACTGGGTAAGCTGTCCTTTTGGCAGCGTCGCCCTGCAAAACAGGGCTTTCTGGCGTGAAGCAATCCGACCCCTTGTTGTTCCGGCAGCAGGCGCTGATCGACGGCGAATGGCGCGACGCCGCCGACGGCGCGCGCTTCGCCATCCACAATCCGGCCACGGCGGAAACCGTCGGCCACGCGCCACGCTGCGGCGCCGCCGATGTCGAGCGCGCGGTCGCAGCGGCGCACGCGGCGTTTGCCGGCTGGCGCGCGGCGCCTGCCAAAACCCGCGCGCAGTTGCTGCGCCGCTGGTTCGAGCTGATTCTTGCCCACCGCGACGATCTCGCCGCCATCATGGTCAGCGAGCAGGGCAAGCCGCTCGCCGAGGCGCGCGGCGAGATCGACTACGCGGCGAGCTTCATCGAATGGTTCGCCGAGGAGGCGCGGCGCGTCTACGGCGACGTGGTGGCGTCGCCGTGGGCGGAGCGGCGCATGCTCACGCTGCAGCAGCCGGTGGGCGTGGCGGCATTGATCACGCCGTGGAATTTCCCCGCCGCGATGCTGACCCGCAAGGCCGGCGCGGCGCTCGCCGCCGGCTGCACGGTGGTGGCGAAGCCGGCTTCGCAGACGCCGTTCACCGCGCTGGCGCTGGCCGAGCTGGCGCAGCGCGCGGGGTTGCCGCCGGGAGTGCTGAACGTCGTCACCGGCGACGCGGCAACGATCGGCAGCGTGCTGACATCGCACCCGCTGGTGCGCAAGCTGTCGTTCACCGGCTCGACTGCGGTGGGCAAGCAGCTCTTCGCGCAGAGCGCCGCCACGCTCAAGCACGTATCGCTCGAACTCGGCGGCAACGCGCCCTTCATCGTGTTCGACGACGCCGATCTCGACGCCGCGGTGGCGGGCGCGCTCGCCAGCAAGTACCGCAACAGCGGGCAGACCTGCGTGTGCGCCAACCGGGTGCTGGTACAGGATGCCGTGTTCGACGCCTTCGCCGAAAAATTCGCCGCCGCCGCAGCCCGCCTGAAGGTGGGCAACGGCTTCGAAGCCGGGGTGGAAATCGGCCCGCTGATCAGCGCCGCCGCATTGCAGAAAGTCGAGGCGCACATCGCCGATGCGCTGGCGCAGGGCGCGACACTGCTCGCCGGCGGCAGCCGCCACGCGCTCGGCGGGCAGTTCTTCCAGCCCACGGTCCTGCGCGATTGCACGCCCGACATGCAAGTGTGCCGCGACGAGACCTTCGGCCCGGTGGCGCCGCTGATCCGCTTTGCCGATGAGGCTGAAGTCATCCGCATGGCCAACGACACCGAGTTCGGGCTGGCCGCCTATGCCTACACCCGCGACCTCGGCCGCGCCTGGCGGCTGGCGGAGGCGCTCGACTACGGCATGGTCGGCATCAACGCCGGCCTGATCTCCACCGCCGAGGCGGCGTTCGGCGGCGTCAAGCAGTCAGGGCTGGGCCGCGAAGGCGGCCGCAGCGGCATCGGCGAATATCTGGAAAGCAAATACCTCAACCTGGGCGGGCTGGGATGAAGCCGGCCGGCCCCGCAGCCCCGCGCGCCGTCATCGTCATCGGTGCCGCCAGCGGCGCCGGCGCGCCCGACCCGGCCACCGGCGAGGGGCCGGACGCGCTGCGCCGCTGGCAGGTGTTTCACGGCTCCCCGCTGCAGCATGTGGAATGGAACGCGATCCTGCGGGTGCCGCGCGCGCAGCGGGACACGCCGCTGCATGCCGTCGCGGCGCTCGCCACCCGGCTGGCCGGGGAGGTGGCGGCGGTGCTGCAGGCCGGCCATTTCCCGCTGGTGGTGGGCGGCGACCATTCCTGCGCCATCGGCACCTGGAGCGGCGTGCGGCGCGCTTTGGCCGGCCGCGGGCCGATCGGCCTGATCTGGATCGACGCCCACATGGACAGCCACACCTTCGCCACCACGCCGAGCGGGCAGATTCACGGCATGCCGCTGGCCGCCCTGCTGGGCCACGGCGAGGCGGAACTCACCGCGATCGACGGCGCGGAGGCCAAGCTGCGCCCGGAGCACGTGTGCCTGATCGGCGTGCGCAGCTTCGAGGCGGGCGAGGCTGCGCTGCTGCACCGGCTGGGGGTGCGGGTATTCGACATGCAGGAAGTCCGCCGGCGCGGCCTAGCCGAGGTGTTCGACGACGCCCTGGCCATCGTGCGGCACGGCACCGCCGGTTTCGGCGTGAGCGTGGATCTGGACGCGCTCGACCCCGAGGAGGAGCCGGGCACAGGCAGCCCGGTGCCCGACGGCCTGTGCCGCGCCGAGCTCACCGCCGCGCTGTCCCGTTTGCGCGGCGATCCGGCCTTCGTGGCGATGGAAATCGTCGAGTACAACCCGCGGCGGGACCGCGGGCGCGCCACCGCCGACGCCGCCGGCGCGCTGCTCGACGCCGTCGTGCCGCTCAAGCCGCCGGCGCGCTAGCGTCTATTCGAACTCCATCGCCCGGTACACCCGCCCGGCATTGCTGCGTGCCAGCTCGTCGGCGGTATGCAGGTGCAGGTAGGCCGACTGATCGACCTTGTAGGCGTCGTCGAGCGAGCCGCCGTTCTTGATGACCTCGGCGACCTTGGCCCGCAGGTGCACCAGGTAGTCGCGTGTCCACTTGCGCACGGTCGCCATATCGGTCGGGCCGCCATGGCCGGGGATGACGATCGTGGCGCCGAGCGCCTCGAACTTGTCCCAGGTCTCGATCCACTTGGCGGTGTCGGTGTCCTCGAAGATCGGCAGCATGCGCACGTGGAAGGCGGTATCGCCGGCGATCACCAGCTTCTTCTCGGGCAGCCAGACCATGGTGTCGCCATGGCTGTGCGAGGAACCGAGATGCAGGATCTGCAGGTTCCACGAGCCCATTTTGAGGTCGAGCTTGTCGTCGTAGAGCGTGTCCGGCATCACGAACTCGGTCTTGAACGCCTTGTCGCGAGCGCGCGCACGCATCACCTCCAGCGAATCGTAGCCAGTCTTCTCCATGTACGCCGCGGTGTCGCGCTGCGCGATGATGGTGACGCCCTGTTCCTTCCAGTATTTCGAGCCGAGCATGGCGTGGCCCTGGCTGTTTTCCAGCACCACGTATTTCACCGGCTGCGTGGTGCGCTTCTTGATTTCCTCGTGCAGGCTTTGCGCCAGCAGGTAGTTGTCGCCGGCATTCACCACCAGCACGCCGTCGTCGGTGATGACGAAGGAAAGGTTGTTGTTGTGGCCGGAATTGTCGTAGCTGCCCGGCGCGGTGGCACCGATCGCCGACCACACGCCGGGGATGACCTCCTGCGGCAGGTCGTACAGAAAGGACGCCGGTGCCTTGTCGAATTGCTGGATCGGCAGGCCGGCGCGCTTCCAGTTGAAGAAGCCGTCGCGGTAGTTTTTGACGTTCGTGTAGCCGAGCTTGATCAGGGTGTCGGCGGCGAGCGGGCTCCTCTGGCTGACGCCGCAATAGACGACGATGGGCGTGGCCTTGTCCGGCACCGCGGCTTCGATCTGGAATTCCAGCTGGCCGCGCGCGAGATTGAAGAAACGCGGCGCATCGACGTAGCCCGACAGGTTCAGCTCGGCCGGGGTGCGGACGTCGATCACCACCGTTTGCGGCTGCGCCTTCAGCTGTGCAAGAAGGCCGGCGGTATCGAGCTGCGGCACCCGCGCATTCACCGCGTCGAGCATGCCTTGCGCGGCCTGGGTGACCGCGGGCGCTTCGGGAGGCGGGGTGACGATGGCGGAAAGGGTTTGCGCCTGTGCCGCGGCGCCCAGCAGCAGCACGGCCGGGAGCAAGGCATGCGAAAAACGGATGGATTTCATGGCGGTCTCCTTGGGTTTCTGGTGCGCGGCACGCGGGCCCGATGTCAGTCTGACGCCAGGCCGACGAAGGGGTTCTCGCGACGCTCATGTCCGAAACTGGACATCGCGCCGTGCCCCGGCACGAAACGCACGTCGTCGCCGAGCGGGAACAGTTTGCCGCGGATGGCCGCCAGCAAGGCCGCATGGTCGCCGCGCGGAAAGTCGGTGCGGCCGATCGAGCCCTTGAACAGCACGTCGCCGACGAAGGCGAGCCGCGCCTCCGGTTGGTAGAACACCACATGGCCGGGGGTGTGGCCAGGGCAATGCAGCACGTCGAGGCGCACGCTGCCGACCTCGACCCGGTCGCCGTCGGCGAGCCACTGGTCCGGGGTGAACGCCCGCGCGGGCGGAAAGCCGAACAGCTCGGCCTGCTGCGGCAGGCTGTCGAGCCAGAACTGCTCCTCGCGCTGCGGGCCGATGATCGGGATGCCCAGCGCATCGCGCAACTCCAGCGCGGCGCCGACGTGGTCGAGATGGCCGTGGGTGAGCAGGATGCTTTGCAGTTTCAGATCGCGCCGCGCCGCTTCCGCCAGCAGGCGGGGAGCCTCGCCGCCGGGGTCGATCAGCGCGGCGCGGCCCGCTTCGTCCCACAGCAGGGAGCAGTTCTGTTGGTACGGGGTGACCGGGAGGATGATAAATTCCATGTACCGATTATCCGCCGAATCTTCCCCGACATGCCCGCACCCGACGCCCTGCTGCTGCTTTCCACCCACTGCCCGCATTGCCCGGCGATGCTCTCCGCGCTCACCGACCTGGTCAAGCAGGGCACGCTCGGCCGCCTCGAAGCGGTCAATCTGGAACAGCATCCCGAGGTGGGGCAGGCGCTGGGGGTGCGCTCGGTGCCGTGGGTGCGGATCGGCCGCATCGAGCTCGCCGGCGCACACGCCAAGGCCGAGCTCGCCGAGTGGGCGGCCAAGGCCGACAGCGATGCGGGGATGGCCGACTATTTCCATATGCTGCTGAAAGAAGGCCGGCTGCCGCGCGCGCAGGCAATGATTGAGGCCGAGCCCGCCCTGCTGGCGGCGGTGCTGCCCATCGTCGGCAATGTCGACGCCAGCCTCAACGTGCGGCTGGGGGCCGGCGTGCTGCTGGAAGCCTTTGCCGGCACCGTTTCCCTGCGCGCGCTGCTGCCGCGCCTGGGGACGCTGTCGCAGCATGCCGACGCGCGGGTGCGGGCGGATGCCTGCCATTACCTGGGACTGACCGGCGAGGCCGCGGCACGGCCGTGGCTGGACGCGCGGATCACGGACGACGATGCGGACGTGCGCGAGATCGCGGCGGAAAGCCTGGACCGGCTGCCGCCCGAAACCTGACCCCGCTGGCAGGGCTGGCTTGACATCTCCTTCGGTGCTACAGTCTTACTTGTACCGCCTGGGCTTCGCCCGGGCGGTTTTCATTTGCGCTTTGATGCAGGAGCACCCCATGGAAATCACCAATCGGCCCGCCATTACCGTATCCGAAAGCGATCTGGATCGCCTGGAAGCGATGCTCTCGGCCTTGCCCGACGACCATCCCGGTGTGGATGCGCTGCGCGAAGAGCTCGATCGCGCGCAGATTCTCCCCTCCGACGAGATGCCGGCCGATGTCGTCACCATGAATTCGCGTATCCGCTTCGTGGTCGAACCTGCCGGCAAGGAGGTGGAAATGACGCTGGTTTATCCGCGCGACTTCACCGGCGCACCCGGCCAGTTGTCGGTGATGGCGTCGGCCGGCATCGCCGTGCTCGGCCTCACGGTCGGCCAGCACGTCGAATGGCTGGCGCCGGGCGGGCAAAGCGTGCGCGCGCGCATCGTCGAAGTCACCTATCAACCCGAACGCACGGGGGACTACACCCTGTAACGCCCGGGATCGCGCCCCGCCCGCTGCGATCCCACCCGCCACCCGACCCTGCGCCCGATGTCCATCCCCGCCGCCTACGTCGGCGTGATCCTGATCTGGTCCACCACGCCCCTGGCCATCCAATGGAGCGCGCAAGGAGCCGGCTTCAGCTTCGCAGTGATGGCCCGCATGCTGATCGGGCTGGCAATCTGCCTGCTGCTGCTGCGCGCCCGCCGCATCCCGTTTCCGTTCACCGCGGCCGCGCGGCAGCTTTACGCGATCAGCGGCCTGTCGCTGTTCGTGTCGATGCTGCTCACCTACTGGGGCGCACTGCACATTCCCTCGGGGCTGATTTCGGTCATCTTCGGGCTGTCGCCGCTGGTCACCGGCGTGTTCGCGGCGCTGTGGCTAAGCGAGCGCACCTTCACTCCGATGCGCCTCGCGGGCCTGGGGCTGGCGCTGGCCGGGCTGTGGCTGATTTTTGGCCGGCCCTGGCCGGGAGACAGCCAGGCCACGGCAGGCATCGCCGCCGTGGTGGCGGGCATGGTCATGCAGGCGCTGGGGCTGGTGTGGATCAAGCGGCTCAACCTGCGCGCCTCGTCGCTCGCCATCACCACCGGATCGCTCGGCGTCGCGGCACCCTGCTTCGTGCTGGCCTGGCTGCTGAGCGACTCCGTCCAGCCGCCGTCCGCCACCACGCTGCGCGCCGGCGCGGCCATCGTCTATCTGGGCATCCTCGGCTCGGTGGTGGGCTTCACCCTGTACTACTTCGTCATCAAGCATCTGAACGCCGGGCGCGTCGCCCTGATCACGCTGATCACTCCGGTTTCCGCGCTGCTGCTGGGGCAGGCCCTCAATCACGAATGGATCCCGGGAAGCGGCTGGGCCGGCATCGCGCTGATCGGCGCGGGACTGCTGCTGTACGAATGGCAGGCCCTGCGGCAATTGCGCGGACGCCGGGCGAGGCCGCAAGACTGACATCCCGGGCCGGCCCCGGGGCGCGCACGCCACGCCTGGGCCGCCCTGCGCACGCTCCGAAACGAAACATTTGTTGATATCATTGTCCTTTTAATGATATTTAGAGCGCCCCATGCCCCTGATCCGCTTTTCCTGCACCTTCAGCCTGCTGCTCTTCGCCGCTTGCGCCCACGCCGCCCCGAGCCGCAGCGCGGAAAAGCCCGCCGCGCCGTCGCCCGAGGCGATGCACGAAAAGCTGGCGCAGATCAGCCAGGACCCGGCCAGGCTGGCGGCCGCGATCCAGCGCGGGCAAAAGGATGCCGCGGTGTGCCGGCACTGCCACGGCAGCGGCGGCAACAGCGCAATGGCCGAGGTGCCCAATCTGGCCAGCCAGAATGCCGGCTATCTGCTGGAGCAGATGAACAAGTTCGTGCTGGGGCAGCGCAAGTCGTCGGCCTTCATGGAGGGGATGATCAAGGCCCTCAGCCCGGACGAGCGCATCGACATTGCGCTGTTCCTGTCGCAGCAGCCGGTCACCCGCAAGCCCGCCGGCATGAACCCGCAGAGCCTTGCCGGAAGGCAGCTGTACGCCGCGCTGTGCGTCGCCTGTCATGGCGCGGACGGCGGCGGCAGCGGCAAGATTCCGCGTCTGGCCGGACAGCAGACGCGGTACGTGGAGGACTCGCTGAAACGCTATCGCAGCGGCAGCGGCGAGCGCATCGACCCGAGAATGGCCGCCTCCACGCGCAAGCTGAAGGACACCGACATCCGCAATCTGGCCGCCTACCTGGCCGCCATGCAGCCCTGAGCCGCAAAGCCGGGGGCCGCTCTCCGCAAGATCCACGGATTTGCCTGCAGCTTGCAGCCGGTCATTTCTTGAACAGGTCGTCCAGCGAAGCGGGGGGCGCGGGCGCGGCTTCGCCGCCGGCCTGGCCGGCAAACAGCGCGTCGAGCGCGCCGCGGCTGGCCTGCGCCATCGCCGCGCCGCCGCCGCGATAGGCTTCCAGCCGCGGCACGAACCAGCCGCAATCGTTGGCGCGCGTCCTGTCGGCGACGCGCTCGGCCGCCAGCTCGCGGCACTGCCCGGCACGGTGCGCGTCATGGTGGCGGCACGCCTTGCAGACGTGCAGTTCGGCACGACAGCTCGGGCACGCCTCGCGCCGCCCCAGCGGCAGCGGCATTCCGGCCAGGCTGGCGCCGCATTTCCAGCAGACCAGGCTCATGGCGTGGACAGCGCGCGGTAGGGCATGCCGGACGGTGCGGCAAAGGCCGGCGTCAGGGCGAGCATGTCCGCCGCGGCTGCGGCGGCACGGGTTTGTTCGATATGCGCCAGCACGCTGGGGGCCGGATAGCCGTCGGCCGGCAGTTGGTGCATCACCTGGTAACGCCGGACGGCGCTGTGCGTGCGCGGGCCGGGCAGGCCATCCGCGGTGCCGGCGTCGAAGCCCATTTCGTTCAAGGCCTGCTGCATGACTTGCAGTTGCGCGGTGCTGAGCGCGCCCGCTTCGCCCGCCGGCGCCGCCAGCGCGCCGCCGCCCGCCAGCTGCCGCGCCAGCTGCGCCACCGCCAGCGCGTAGCTCTGCGAACGGTTCCACTGCATCACCACGTCGAAATTGTCGAACACCATGAAAGCCGGCCCCTGCCAGCCTTGCGGCAGCACGATCGCGGCCTTGCCCGCCACGGCGGGCAAGGCCGCGCCGTCCGCAGGCCGCACCCCAAGCGCCGCCCACGCCGCCGTCGGCAGGCGGTAGGCCGCGCGCGCTTTGCGCCAGTCGAAGTCCTGCGGCAGGCGCACTTCCAGCGCCACCGGTTCATGCGCGCGCCAGCCGGCACGCTGCAGGTAATTCGCGGCGGAATGCATGGCGTCGGGCAGCGACTGCCACAGGTCGATGCGGCCGTCGCCGTCGCCATCCACCGCGTAGGCGCGGAAGGTCGACGGCATGAACTGCATGTGCCCCATCGCGCCGGCCCACGAACCGTTCATGTCGGTCGCGGCGACGTGCCCGCCGTCGATGATGCGCAGCGCGTCGAGCAGCTGGCTGCGGAAAAAATCGCTGCGCCGCCCGTCGTAGGCCAGCGTGACCAGGCTGGCCGGAATGTTGAGGCTGCCGAGCGTGGCGCCGTAGTTGGTTTCCAGCCCCCAGAACGCCGTCAGCACCGCCCTGGAAACGCCGTACTGCCGCTCGACCGCATCGAACAGCGCGGCATGCTCCTGCAGCAGGGCCTGGCCGCGCAGAACCTGGCGCGGGGTGACGCGGCGCCCCAGATAATCGGCAAAGGTTTGCAGAAACTCGGGCTGGCGGCGGTCGAGTTCGACCACGCGCTCGACCGGCGCGATGCCGCCGAGCGCGGCATCGAGGGTGGCGGCGGAAATGCCCTGCGCGCCGGCGTCCAGGCGGAAGGCGGCGAGCCAGCGGTCGAAGCCGCTCTGCGCGTGGGCGGGCAAGGCCGCCAGCGCGGCCAGCAGCAGAAAACGCTTACGCATTTTTTTGCAGCCAGTATTCGAGCAGCGCCAGATGCCACAGCTTGCTGCCCTGGATGCGGGTGTGGTACTGCTCGGGCGCGGCCAGCAGCCTGTTCACATAGGCGCGGTGGTACAGGCCGCGCTCGCGGCAGGCCTGCGAGTTCAGGATGTCCCGCATGAAGCCCAGAAATTCGCCGCGCACATATTTGAGCGCCGGCATGGGAAAGTAGCCTTTCTTGCGGTCGATCACCGCGTCGGGGATCAGGCCGCGCGCAATTTTTTTCAGCACATGCTTGCCCTCGGAAGCCAGTTTCAGTTCGGCCGGCATTGCCGCCGCAAGTTCCACCAGCCGGTGATCGAGGAAGGGCACCCGCGCCTCCAGCCCCCACGCCATGGTCATGTTGTCGACGCGCTTCACCGGATCGTCGGTGATCAGCATGGTCGTGTCCATGCGCAGCACCTGATCGATGAATTCGTCGGCGAAAGGTTCCGCCAGGTGCGCGGCAACGATCTGCGCCGTGTAGTCGGGGCCGTGGTAGGCCGGCATGGTCATCTCGATGAACTCGTCGTGGTCGCGGTCGAAGTAGTGGCGGCGAAAGCGCTCCAGCGCGCTGCCCGAGGGATCGGCCGCCATCCGCGGATACCAGAAATAGCCGCCGAACACCTCGTCCGCGCCCTGCCCGCTTTGCACCACCTTCACCGTCTTGCTGACCTGCTCGGCCAGCAGGTAGAACGCCACCGCGTCCTGCGCGAACATCGGCTCGCTCATCGCATCGACCGCCTCGGGCAGGCGGCGCAGCACTTCGCTGTTCGGGATCAGGTACTTGTGATGGCGGGTGCCGTACATCTCCGCCACCGGGTCGGAATACTCGAACTCGTTGCCGCGCTCTTCCGGCTGGTCCTCGAAACCCACCGAAAACGTCATCAGGTCGGGCACTCCCTGCTCCGCCAGCAGCGCCACCAGCAGGCTCGAATCGAGGCCGCCGGAAAGCAGCACGCCGACCTTGACGTCGGCGATCTCGATGCGCTTCTTGACCGCCTGCCTGAGGCTTTCGTGAATCGCCTCGGTCCATTCGGCCTCGCTCTTCGGCACCGCCGGACGCTGCGCCTTGAGCGACCAGTATTTGCGGTGGCTGAGCTCGCCGCGCGCGTTCACCGTCAGCGTCGTTCCCGGCGCCAGCTTGCGGATGCCGTTGAAAATGGTGCGCGGCGCCGGCACCACCGCATGCAGCGTGAACAGATGATGCAGCGCGACGGCGTCGATGCCGGTGTCGACGCCGCCTGCGGCCGTCAGCGCCTGCGGCGTCGAGGCGAAGCGGAAGCTGCCGAGATTCTCGCTGTAATACAGCGGCTTGATGCCGAGGCGGTCGCGCGCCAGCAGCAGCGCCTCGCGGTTCCAGATGGCGAAAGCGAACATGCCGTGCAGGCGCTCGACGCAGGCGTCGCCCCACTCCAGAAACGCGCGCAGGATGACTTCGGTATCGCCGTCGGAATGGAAGGCGTGGCCGCGCGCGATCAGTTCGGCGCGCAGCTCCGGGTAGTTGTAGATGGTGCCGTTGAACACCAGCGCGGTGCCGGTCGCGGCGTCGAGCATCGGTTGGGCCGAGCGCGGCGACAGATCGATGATCGCCAGCCGCCGGTGCCCCAGCCGCACCGGCCCGTCGGCGTGCTGGCCTTCGGCGTCCGGCCCGCGCCGCGCCAGCTTGGCCAGCATGCGCGTCATCGCCGCCGCATCGGGCGCCGTGTTGTCGAACCGGAACTCACCTGCTATGCCGCACATTCTCTACCCCCTGTCATCCGCGCAGGACGCGAAGGGAATCCGCAGCGCATTGCTGCGCGGCCCCTCGCGCCCTGCGCGGATAAAAATTGCATTTCAAGCCACCAGCGGCGGCTCGTCCATCAGCGCGATCTGCTCGCGCAGTTCGAGGATGCGCGCCTGCCAGTATTGCTGCGTATTGAACCACGGAAACGCGGCCGGAAATGCCGGGTCGTCCCAGCGCCGCGCGAGCCAGGCCGCGTAGTGGAGCAGCCGCAGGGTTCTCAGCGCTTCGACCAGCTGCAGCTCGCGCGGATCGAATTCGGCGAAGTCCTCGTAGCCCGCCAGGATCTCGTTCATCTGCGCCTGCTGCTCGCCGCGCTCGCCCGACAGCAGCATCCACAGATCCTGCACCGCGGGGCCCATGCGGCAGTCGTCGAAATCGACGAAATGCGGCCCGGCATCGGTCCACAGCACGTTGCCGGCATGGCAGTCGCCGTGCAGGCGGATGACGCGGACGGCGCCGGCACGCTCGTAGCAATGCGCCACGCTTTGCAGGGCATGGGCGGCCACGCTGTCCCACGCCGCGGCCAGGTCGGACGGCAGCCAGTTGCCGCTGCGCAGGAAATCGCGCGACGCGGTGCCGAACGTCTCGATGTCGAGCGTCGGCCGCTGCGAAAAACCCGCCTGCGCACCGACCGCATGGATGCGCCCGAGGAAGCGCCCCATCCGCTGCAGGGTGCCGGCGCGGTCGAACTCGGGCATGCGCCCGCCCTGCTTCGGGTAAACCGCGAAGCGGAAACCGGCATGGGCATGCAGGGTGGCGCCGTTCAGTTGCAGCGGCGCCACCACCGGAATTTCGCGCGCGGCGAGCTCGATCGTGTACGCGTGCTCCTCCAGGATCGCCGCATCGCTCCAGCGTCCGGGGCGGTAGAACTTGACCACCACCGGGGCGGCATCCTCGACGCCCATCTGGTAAACGCGGTTCTCGTAGCTGTTCAAGGCCAGCAGGCGGCCATCCGCGCGCAAGCCGGTGCTGTCGAGCGCATCGAGCGCGCAGTCTGGCGTCAGCGCGGAATAGGGGTGGGACGAAACCATCATGGGAAGGGGCAAAGCGGCTATGCTCAATAGACGAACGTACGCAGATGATGCCTCAAACGCCGCTTCCATCGCCGCATGAGCACGCCCGACCCTTTCAGCATGGATATCTCCCGCCATATCTGGGAGACCCGCTATCGCGCGCCGGGCGAAGCCGGCATCCGCGCCAGCTGGCAGCGCGTGGCGGTGGCGGTGGCGGTGGCGGAAAGCCGGGAGCGCGAGGCCTGGGCCGAGCGCTTTCTCGCGCTGCTGGAGAATTTCCGCTTCCTCCCCGGCGGGCGCATTCTCGCCGGCGCCGGCACCGGCCACCGGGTGACGCTGCTCAACTGCTTCGTCATGGGCGGGATCGCCGACGATCTGGTGAGCATTTTCGAGGCGCTGAAGGAAGGCGCGCTCACCATGCAGCACGGCGGCGGCGTGGGCTACGATTTTTCCACCCTGCGCCCGGCCGGCATGGCGGCTGCCGCCACCGGCAGCATCGCCTCCGGGCCGGTGTCGTTCATGCGCATCTGGGATGCCATGTGCGCCACCATGCTGTCGACCGGCGCGCGGCGCGGCGCGATGATGGCGACGCTGCGCTGCGACCATCCGGACATCGAAACCTTCGTCGATGCCAAGCGCGATCCCGCGGTGCTGCGGCACTTCAACCTGTCGGTGCAGGTCAGCGACGCCTTCATGGCTGCGGTAGCGGACGACCGCGACTGGCCGCTGGTGTTTCCCGGCCTCGCGAACGCGCGCACGCTGAGGGCGCGCGAACTGTGGCAGCGCATCCTGCGCGCGGCCTACGACACCGCCGAACCGGGCGTGCTGTTCGTCGACGTCATCAACCGCGACAACACGCTGGCCGACCGCGAAACGCTCACCGCCACCAATCCCTGCGGCGAAATTCCGCTGCCGCCCTACGGCGCCTGCGACCTCGGTTCGCTCAATCTCGCGGCGTTCGTGGTGTCGCCGTTCGCCGCCGAGGCCCGGCTCGACCTCGACGCGCTGGCCGCCGCAGCCCGGCTCGCGGTGCGCTTTCTCGACGACGTCATCGAGGTTTCGCGCTATCCGCTGCCGGCGCAGGCCCGGGAGGCGCATCTCAAGCGGCGCATCGGGCTGGGCATCACCGGGCTGGCCGATGCGCTGGTGCTGCTCGGCCTCGATTACGGCAGCGAGGCTGCACGCACACTGGCGGCGCACGCGATGCAGACGGTCCGCGATGCCGCCTACCGCGCATCGATCGAGCTGGCGCGCGAGAAGGGCGCCTTCCCGGAATTCGACGCCGGGCCGTTTCTGGCCAGCGGCTTCGCCAGCCGCCTGCCGGCCGATATTCGCGCCGCCATCGCCGCGCACGGCATCCGCAACAGCCATCTGCTGGCGATCGCCCCGGCCGGCACCATCAGCCTGCTGGCCAACAACCTTTCCAGCGGCATCGAGCCGGTTTTCGCGGCCGCGGCCGAGCGCCGCGTGCTGGCAGGCGACGGCGCCTATCGCACCCATCGCGTGGTCGACTACGCCTGCCAGCTGTGGCAGCAGCAGGGCGGGGCCGGCACCCCGCCGGCCCTGGTCGAGGCGCACCGGATCGACCCGCTCGCCCACCTGCAGATGCAGGCCGCGTTGCAGCCTTTTGTCGACAACGCGATCTCCAAGACCATCAACGTCGCCGCCGACACCCCGTTCGAGCGTTTCGAGGATCTCTACCGCCAGGCGCACGCGCTCGGCCTCAAGGGCTGCACCGTATTCCGCCCCAATCCGGTCACCGGCGCCATCCTGAGCCAGCCGCCCGCGGCCAGCCAGGTCCAGTGCTGCAGCCCCGAGCGCGAAGCGGATTGAACCGCGCTGCATGGGCGCGGCCAGCCCTCATCCGGCTACATTTTTCGGCGCAGCTGGCCGACAATGGGCGGGCCGCGCCTGCCGGCGCCGGCTGCCTGTTCGACCCCATGGGAAAGGATCCTGAATGCTGCGTTTTCTGCTGTCTGCCCTGGCCATCCTGGCCTGGCTTCCCGCTGTCTCGGCGGCAAGCCTCGATGCCCTGCTGGCGCGTGGCGCGGCGCCGCCCGGGGTGGTGTTCGAAATCGTCGACCGCGACCCGCAGGCGCTCGACCATGCGCTGCCCTGGGTCAAGCGCGCCGCGCAGCGGCTGAAGGCGCGCTTTCCCGGCATGCCGATGGCGCTGGTGGCCCACGGACAGGAAATGTTCGCGCTGCAAGCCGCGCAACGCGAGGGCAACGCGGCGGCGCACCAACTGGCCGAGAGCCTGGTACGCGACGAAGGCATCCCGCTACATGTGTGCGAAACCTACGCCGGCTGGCGCGGCGTGGCGCCGGAGGCCTTTCCCGACTATGTCGATGTGGCACCGTCGGGGCCGGCGCAAATCCGCAATTACGAGGCGCTGGATTATGTGCGGCTGGTGGTGCCGCGGGCGGCGGCGCTGAAATGAGCCCGCGCATCGGCCTCGCCCTCGGCGGCGGCTCGGCGCGCGGCTGGGCGCACATCGGCGCCATCCGCGCGCTGGCTGACGCAGGCATCGAGCCCGATCTGGTCTGCGGCACCTCGATCGGCGCGCTGGTGGGCGCCGCCTACGTGGGCGGCGAACTCGACCGGCTGGAGGCCTGGGTGCGCAGCCTGCACGTACAGACCGTGGTGAGCTTTCTCGACTTTTCGCTCGGCGGCGGGCTGATCAAGGGCGACAAGCTGATCGAATTCTTCCGCAGCCACTTCGTCGATCGCGACATCCGCGAACTGGCGCGCCCGTTCGGCGCCGTCGCCACCGACCTGCAGCGCGGCCGCGAAGTGTGGCTGCGCGAGGGCGGGGTGTCGGACGCGGTGCGCGCCTCGATCGCGCTGCCCGGGCTGTTCACCCCGGCGCAGCGCGACGGCAGCTGGCTGGTCGACGGCGGCCTGGTCAATCCAGTGCCGGTGTCGCTGTGCCGGGCGATGGGGGCCGACCTGGTGATTGCGGTGGATCTGAACGCCGACCTGCTGGGTCGCCACCTCAAGCCCAAGCCCGCCGCAGCGCGCAAGCGCGCCCCGGCCAATCCCGAAAACCTGACCGACAGCGTGATGGCGCGCATCCAGACCGGCATGTCGCAACTCGGCCTGAATTCCGGCAACGGCCCCAGACCGCCGGCCATGCTCGACGTGCTGGCGAGCAGCATCAACATCATGCAGGTGCTGATTACCCGCAGCCGGCTGGCCGGCGATCCGGCGGACGTGATGGTGACGCCGCTGCTCGCGAACCTGGGCCTGATGGAATTTCACCGTGCCGACGTCGCCATCGACGCCGGGCGGCGCGCGATGGAGGCGGCCATTCCGCAACTCAACGCACGCCTGAACGGCCTCAACGGCACCTGAAACGGGCGGGAGGGCTTACACGCTCGGCGCGCACAGCGCCAGCTTGCCTGCGCGATCCAGCTGCTTGATCGCCGCTTCGCGCCGCGTCGCCTCGGCGCGGTTGGCGGCGGCTTCGGCATAGACCAGCTGCACCGGACGGCGGCTGCGGGTGTAGCGCGCGCCCGGCCCGCCGGCGCCGTTGTGTTCGGCGACGCGGCGCGCAAGGTCGGTGGTGATGCCGGTGTAGAGCGAGCCGTCGGCGCAACGCAGCATGTAGACACACCACGCGGCGGCGGCGCCGGAAACGGCCATCATGTTCAGCTCATACGTCGGCGGACAGCTGTTGCGCCCACAGCAGCGCATCCATGTGCACGGCGTTGATGTCGGCCACGTCGCGGCCGATCTGCCCGGCCAGGACATCGAGACTGCTCTGGTCGTCCTGCTCGCAGGCAATCGCCAGCGCCAGATAGGGTGCATACGGCCCGCGTTGCGAGACGATGGCCTCGGTGATTTCGGCGGGCAGGCTGATCTGCTTCAACAGCTGCTCCATCGGCATGCGCATCACCACGTCGAGCAGCGAAAACAGCCCGGCGACGAAAATCTCATCGCGTGCCTTGGCAAACAGCGCCCGTCCTGCCAGCTGCTCGGCCACCCGGCCGCGCACCAGGGCATTCTCCAGCACCGCCTGATCGAGTTCCTGGGTCTGGCCGCCGGTAAACAGGATCAGCGTCAGCCAGCGATAGAGCTTGTCCTGCCCCATCACCATCAGCGCCTGCTCGATGCCGCCGATTTTGCTCATCAAGCCCATGCCGGGGGAGTTGACGTAGCGCAGCAGGCGCACCGACAACGCCGGATCCTGGCGGAAGTGCCCGGCCAGTTCAGGCTGCTCGGCGCCGGTGCGCACCCGGTTCATCAGGTCCAGCACCTTGGCGCGTGACGGCCCCACGACCGGGGTGTCGAGCGTTTCGCGGCGGGTGATGAAAGGCCCCATGAACAGGGCGAACTGCAGCTTGTGGCACATGTGGAACGCTTCCAGCGTTTGCACCTCGGTCGCCACAAAGCGTTTTCCGGCCGCCACCTTGGACACCGCCGCCATTTGCGCGGTGATGGCGGGAATGTCCTCGCTGCCGACGTCCATCAGCACATAATCCGCAAGCTGCAGCAGCGCATGCCGCCCGGCCCCCACCGCCATGTCGGCATGCAGGGCGAAACCGAATCCACGCGCCTTCAGCTCGCCCAGCCGGGCAAGCAGGGAATCGTCGATCGGGGTCTGGCTGTCGAGCTTCAGAACCCACACCGTGCCGGCAGCGGGCCAGGTATCGATCAGCGGAAGCGACAGGCTGGCCGGCACAACCGGCACAAATGCCAGGCGTTGCCCCAGCAGGCGCGCGATATCCATGCGCTGCAGGTTGCCGAGCAGGGTTTCGTCGTAGAGCCGCTGCATGTCGGGCAGAGCCATATCGCGCTGGTCATCCGGCGCGCGGCGCAACATGAACGTGTAAGCCGCCACCTTCTGGTCGCGGCCCAGCATGGCCTCGCGACGCATCACCGAAGGCGCTTTGGCCGCCGGCCTGGCTGCCGGCTCCAGTGCGGACGGCACGGCACCCGGCGGCGTTGCATTATCCCGGCCCCCCGACCACATTCCGACAAGACGATTCAGCACACTTCATTCCTCCACGACAAACCTGGGCGCATCAGCATAATTATCGGCAGCGCTGCGCAGGACTGAAGCCCGTTCGCGCAAATCTTGCCGGCCGCTTTACAGCGGGCGCTTGATCGAGACGATGCCGCGCACCATGCCGGGGGCATAGCCCGTGGCCTTGTCGAGCGGGTAATCTGCGGCAAGGCGCGCTTTCACGCCAGCGGGAATCGCGGCCGGATCGCCGTGGCATGTCAGGCACAACGGCAGCACCGGCAGCGCCTTGGCGTAACGGAACTGCTTGCCGGTCGGCGTGCTGACGATTTGCCAGGTGTCGAGCGTCTCGGGCTTTTCCCCCGCGGCCAGCCGTTTTTCCAGCCCGGCCTGGGCTTCGGCCTCCCACGCGTCGGGCACGGCGGCCGGATTGCGGTTTTTCGGACTGACGCGCGTGATCTGCAGGCCGGACTGTTTCGATACCTCGGCGGCGATCTGCGGCGCACGCTCCTTGCATACGCCGATCGCCCCTTCCGCGCCCTTTTCACCGATCGCCGTTTTCAGTTCGCCGCCGAGCTTTTGCGTCAGCGCGGCGGCGGCCTTACGCGCGTCCGCCGCCATGGCGGCCTGTTCTTCGGCGCTGGGGCCGCTGGCACAACCGGCAAGCAGCACGGGCACAAGGGCGATCAGGGCAGGGGCTTTCATCGGGGTTCTCCGGAGAATGAACAGGTGCGGGAATTCTAACAACGCCCCGCTATTATGCTAGTGACCACGGGCAGCCCGGTTTCAGCAACACTTGCGGAGTCCAGAATTGACCAAGCACCTTTATCAATATTTTTTTCGCGGTCTGATCACCGCCCTGCCGCTCGGGCTGACCGTCTACCTGCTTTATGTTTTCCTGCGCTGGACCGAGACGCTGGCCATGCAATTGATCCGGCCCTTCATCGGTGAATTCTACGTGCCGGGGATGGGCTTGCTGCTGGGTATCTGCGGTATTTTCCTGCTCGGCTTTCTGGTGTCGCAACGCGGCGCGGGCAGGCTGCTGTCGCTGGTGGAACTGCCCTTCACCAACCTGCCGGTGGTCAAGAGCATTTATTCTTCGCTGAAGGATTTTGCCGATTATTTTTCACCCCGCCGCAGCCAGGCCAACCAGCAAATGGTGGTGGCGCTCAGGATACCGGGGCAGGATCTTGAGCTGGTGGGGCTGCTCACGCGCCAGCGCGTAGACGATCTGCCTGGCGGTTTCCTGCAGGGCGACCGCGTGGCGGTTTATCTGCCGATGGGTTACATGATCGGCGGCTACACGGTTTTCGTGCCGCGCGGCTGGGTACAGCCGATCGACATGCCGGTGGAAGAGGCGATGCGCGCATCGCTGTTTGCCTGGATGAGCGCGGGCGGAAGCGGCGCTTCGCCCGGCCAGGCCCGGCCATGACCCCCGGGACGGCCAGGCGCGCCGGCAGTTGATGTAGAGTCCGGTTCCATGCAGATCGAATGCTACGCCCAGCGCCTGCTCAACCCGTTTCGCGGGGCAGTGCACGTCATTCGCTACCGCTCGGCCGAGGCGGTCACCACCGACGGCATCGAGTGGGACATCTATGTCGCCAACGATGCGCTGCTCGACGGCCTGGGGCGTGCCGGACGGCGGGCGCAGATCTCCGACATCCGTTACGGCCACTGGTCGGCGGAAACGGGGCTGAAGCGCGGGCCGCTGTACCCGTCGGACGATTTCAGGCGGCTCGAAGACATGGGCGCGGTGGTCTACGAGTACCTGCTCAAGGCGCACCGCGCGGTGCCGTTCGCCTTCCGCGATCAATTCGAGCTCTGGCTGCTCGACCGCCACGACCAGCCGCTGGCGCTGCTGCACAGCGTGTGCACCGACAGCGAAACCGACACCAGGCCGCCGCTCGACTGGCGCGCCGGCATGGCTGCGCAGGAACATTTCCGGAGCGCGGCGATTGCCGGTCTCGACGAATCCGCCGGCGGCTACCTGACGCGTTATGTGAACAGTCTCGCCAGCGGCGTGGCACAGTGGTTCCGCCGCTCGGACGACGGTGCCGGGCTGGGGCTGCACACGCTGCCGGGCGGCAGCGTCCTGCACGGACGCGTGCTGGAGGCCGACGCCTTCCCGCCGCAATTCATCGCCACCGCCGGCATGGATGCCACCCACGCCCGGCTGGTGCACGACTACCATGCCTGGCAGGCGCCCTGGATGCTGTTGCTGCCGCACCTCGATGCCGCCGCCCGCGGCGCGCTCGAGGCCTGCGCCTGCCGCCAGGCCGAACTGCTCGAAAAGCACTGCCGCCTGTATCCCGCCGTCATCGACCGCCCCACCTTGCAGGCCGCGCGCGTGGAAGCGGCCCTGGTGCGCGGCCTGCCGCGCACCAGCCGGCAGGACGATGCGCTGTCGCTGTTCTACGGCGAACTCGGCGTCAGCGAAGGCGAATAATCAGGCGCTGGCGCCGCATGCTGCGTCACATCCGCACCGGCTCGAAGGTTGCGTCCAGATTCTGGTCGTCGCAGTAGTCCAGAAAATCGCCGCGCAGGGTGGCGATGTGGGCGTCGGCGGGGATGCCCAGCGTCATGTGGACGGCGAACATCGGCGCGCCGGTATGCGGGGCGGGGTAGGTTTCGGTGTCGAGCGCTTCGATGTTGATGTGCAGCCGCGCGAAGAAGTTGGCGAGGCTGTTGACGATGCCGGGCTGGTCGAGCGCGGCGACTTCGACGGTGTAGGGAATCAGCGGCTTGTCGGCACGCATCGGGCGGGTGCGCTGCTGGGTGAGCGAGAGGCCCAGCTCTTCGGCGACGGCGGGAAGCCGCGCTTCCAGCTTGGCCAGCGCGTCCCAGCTGCCAGAAACGCGCATCAGCAGCGCGAAACGCCCGCCCAGCGCGGCCATCCGCGATTCCTCGATGTTGCAGCCGCTGTCCGAAATGCGGCGGGTGAAGCCTTCCACCAGGCCAATTTTGTCTTCCCCGCTGGCGGTGATGACGAGTGATTCGGTGTCGTTGGACATTAGATGAGCTCCCGGTCGGACAATTCTTTTTTGATATACGCGTAGATGATCGGCGCGGCAATGACGCCCTGCACGCCGAAGGCGGCCTCCATCACCAGCATGGCGATCAGCAGTTCCCACGCGCGCGCCTGGATCTGCCCGCCGATGATACGGGCATTCACGAAATATTCGAGCTTGTGGATGACGACCAGGAACGCCAGCGAAGCCGCCGCGACGTGCAGCGAATGCGACAGCGAAATGACGACGATGACCGTATTGGAAATGAGGTTGCCCAGCACCGGCAGCAGGCCGACGACGAAGGTGACGACGATCATGGTCTTGGTGAAGGGCAGATGCACTCCGAACGCCGGCAGCACCAGCAGCAGGTAAGCCGCGGTCAGCAGCGCATTGAGCGCCGAGATGCGCGTCTGCGCGAACACCACCCGGCGAAACGCCTCGCCCAGGCGGTTCACCCGTTCGCACATGGCTTGCGCCAGCGGCGCCAGCGTCTGATGCGGACGCGCTTCGCGCAGCGCCACGAAGCTGCCGATGATCAGGCCGATGATGAAGTGCAGCAGGCCGCGCCCGGCGTCGCCGCTGAGCTTGCGAATATCCTGCGCATGGGTGCGCAGCCATTCGACCAGCCCCGCGCGGATCACCGACTCGTCGCCCTGCGGCAGCCACTCGGCCGCCCACAGCGGCAGCAGTTCGCGCGAGTTTTCGATGATCTCGGCCATTTTCGTCAGCAGCCCGGCCAGCCCGCCTTCGGTGCGCAGATACAGGATCACACCCGCCGTCAATCCGCCCAGCGCACCCAGTACGGTCAGGGTGATGAGCGACACCACCAGCACCTTGGCCCAGATGTGGTCGAGGCGGCCGATGACGAAACGCGGCGCCAGCAGATGCACCAGTTGCGCCACCAGCAGGCCGGCCAGCAGCGCAGGCAGCAAGTGCAGCTGCAGGACGAGCAGCAGGCCGGCTGCCATCATCAGCCAGGCTGTGAGCTGGTAGCGGGTGGCGGCGAAAGGGGCGGGGTCGGCGGTCATGGCCGCCACATTGCCAACAAAGGCCTCGCGCGGCAAGGGGTTTGCGCTGCCGCCCGGGTTCTCAGGCGTCGCCGCGATAGCCCAGCGCCGCGCCGCTCCGTTCAGCCGCCTGCTTGAGCGCCTCGGCCCAGCCCGGTTTGTGGCGGTCGGCCGGCGCCGAAATCGACAGCCCGGCAACCAGCTTGCCGTCGGCATCGCGCACCGGCGCGCCGATGCAGGCAACGCCCAGCTCGGCTTCCTCGCGGTCATGGGCCAGTTGCTCGCGGCGTATGGTTTCGAGTTCGGCTTTGAGACGCTCCAGCGTGGTCAGCGTGTTTTGCGTGTAGGCCGGCAGGCCGGTGCGCTCGGCGTAGCCCATCACGCCGCTGGCGCTGTCCTCGGCGAGGAAGATCTTGCCAACGGCAGTGACGTGCAGCGGCGCGTGGGCGCCGACCACCTGCACCACCTGGATCAGCGTCTGGCCGCCCGACACGCGTTCGACGTAGACCGCCTCGTCGCCGCGCCGCACGATCAGGTTGACCGTCTCGCCGGTCAGTTCGGCCAATTGCTGCATGAACGGCATCGCCACCTGCCGAATATTCAGACGCGAGCGCAAGCGATTCCCCACTTCGAGCCAGCGCACGCCGAGGTCGTATTCGCCGGCACCGGTTTTCTCGACCAGGCCGTGCGCCATCAGCGCGCCGAGGATGCGGTGCGCGCTGGCGGTGTGCAGGCCGGCCTGTTCCGCCAGGCGGGTCAGGCTGACCGGACCCGGTGCGCGGGAAAGGATGCCGACCAGCGCCATGGCGCGGTCGAGCACTTGTATGGAAGAGCTTGTGTTTTTCATAAGGTGAAAATTTATCACGCATAGTGAAAGTTCACGCAATTTACTGCTTCAATATGGCCATAGTTTCACATGACGCGAAACATTTTCATATTGTGAAAGGACACACCATGAGCGCCCAGATGCAGTCCATCCCCGAAACCCTGCCCGCCTTCTGCGAGGGCATCCAGTATTTCGCCGACAGCTTCCCCGAGATCGACCGCCTGGGCGCCGCGCCGCTGCTCGGCCCCGGCCGGCCCGCGCTGCCCGACGCCACCAGCGAGGCATCGGTCTACCAGACCCTGCTCGCCGCCGACGCGCTGCGCTACCTGACGCTGCAGGTCACCGGCAGCAAGTCGTCCGGCCACCCCGGCGGCTTCGCTTCCAGCGCCGACGCCGTCGCCGCGCTGCACCTGCTCGGCCACCGCAACATGGTGACCGAGGTCGGGCACCACGCGCCCGGCTTCTATTCGGCGATGTTCCTCGACACCTCGCTGGAAGACATGGGCATCCACAGCGTGGCCGAGATGCGCGCGCGCTTCCGCGAGCGCCACGGCCTGCTGGGCCATCTTTCCGGCGCGATCCCCGGCCTGCTGGCCCCCGCCGGCCCCCTGGGCCAGGGCCAGCATTTCGCGTTGGCGGGCGCTTACTTGCACCGCGACAAGCTATTCCCGGTCACCATCGGCGACGGCGGGCTGGGCGAGCCCTACATCATGAGCGCGTTCCAGCACTTCGCCACCGCCTACCCCGACGTCACCAACTACCTGCCGGTGCTGGTGTGGAACGGCTATTCGCAGGAGCACCACAGCATGGTGTCGCTGTGGGACAACGGCCGCATGGCCGCCTACTGGCGCGCCCACGGCTTCGACGAGGTGCACCTGGTCGACGCCCGCGAGTTCGCCGACACCCCCGACGCACCCGTCTATGCCGACTCCACGACCTTCGGCTTCGCCGCGCGCATGGCCTTTACCGGTGCCATCCTCAAGGCCGCCGACGCCGCCGCGAAGAGCGCACTGTCCGGTCGCCGCGCCTGCCTCATCGTCAAGCAGCTGAAGGGCGCGGGCGTGCATGCCACCGGCGCCAAGTCGCACAACCTCTACGCCCACCACACGCTCGACTCCGACGACGTGAAATCCGGCCTGCAGCGCCGTGCGCTGCCGATCCAGGCGTGGAAGGTGACGCGCGAGAATTTCCGCCACGCCGGCGGCGGCCCGGCCGCGAAGGTCGCGGTGACCGAGAGCGTGCGCGAGTTGCCCAGCCTCGACGGCCTGCCGCTGACCGAATTCGCGGTTGGCGAAAACCACATCCCCACCACCGCCTTCGGCCACGTGGTCGGCGAGGTCGGCCGCCGCGACCCGCTGTTCGTCGTCACCAACGCCGACGGCAACGAGGCCTCGGGCATGGCCAACATCAACAAGGCGCTGACGATCCGCCACCCGACCGCCGACGACCTGTATTTCCAGGGGCCGTCCGGGCAGGTCTACGAGCCGCTCAACGAGGACGCCTGCGCCGGCCTCGCGGTGGGCGTGTCGCTGTTCGGCGGGCGCAGCCTGTGGTGCAGCTACGAGTCCTTCGCCATCAACGGCCTGCCGATCTGGCAGACGGTGACGCAGGCGATGGCCGAGCTGCGCCGCCCGACGCCGGCGACGGTGTGCCTGTTCACCGCCGGCGCGCTCGAGCAGGGCCGCAACGGCTGGACCCACCAGCGCCCCGAGATCGAAAGCTACTTCGCGGCGATGATGCGCAACGGCAACGTCTACCCGCTGTTCCCGGTCGACGCCAACATGATCCAGGCAAGCTACGACTGGGCCTTGCGCCAGCACAACAAGGGCATCGTCATCACCGCGTCGAAGTCGCCGCTGCCGGTGCACGCCACGCTGGCGCAGAGCCGCCAGGCGATCGAGGACGGCGCGATGGTCCTGAAGGAGACGAAGGGCTCGCACACCGTGGTGTTCGCCGTGACCGGCGACATGGTGCTGCAGCCGGTGTTCGCCGCCGCCGACAAGCTCGCCGAGGCCGGCATCGGCTCGCGCATCGTCGCGGTGGTCAACCCGCGCCGCCTGTACCGCCCGGGCGACGTGCTGTGGGACAGCGTGTCCGAGCCCGACGGCCGCTTCATGGATGACGCCGCGTTCAAGGCGATGTTCCACGGCGACGTGCTGATCGGCGTCACCGGCGGTCCGTCGGCACCGCTGGAGCCGGTGCTGCTGCGCAGCCAGGCCTCGCAGCGCGATGTGTTCTGCTGGAAGCGCGGCGAAACCACCGCCAGCCCGCAGCAGCTGTTCGACTTCAACGGCATGAACGCGCAGGCGATGCACGCGCGCGCGCTGGCGATGCTGGAGCACGCCGCGGTCTGAGACGTCAACGCGAATGCGCTGCGGCGCATTCGCGTCCATGAAAGGTTTTGACCATGAACCCGAAAATCATCGTTCTCGACGACGATCCCACCGGCTCGCAGACGGTGCATTCCTGCCTGCTCTTGACGCGCTGGGACGTCGCCACGCTGAAGACGGCGCTGGCCGACGCTGCGCCGCTGTTCTTCGTGCTGACCAACACGCGCGGCATGGACGCCGCGCGCGCCGCTGAGGTCACGCGCGAGGTGTGCGGCAACCTCAAGGCCGCGCTGGCCGATTACGCCGGCCCGGTGCTGTTCGTGTCGCGCTCTGACTCGACCCTGCGCGGCCACTATCCGGTGGAAACCGACGTCATGGACGAAATCCTCGGGCCGTTCGACGCGACGCTCTTGACCCCCGGCTTTTTCGAGGGCGGGCGCATCACGCGCGACGGCACGCACTACCTCATCGTCGACGGCACGCCGGTGCCGACGCACGAGACCGAGTTCGCGCGCGACTCGGTGTTCGGCTACACGACCGCGTTCCTGCCCGATTACGTCGCGGAGAAGACCGGCGGCCGCGTGGCGGCCAAAGATGTGGCGCGGCTGACGCTTTCCGACCTGCGCGCCGGCCGTGCCGGCGCCTGGCTCGCTTCGCTCGCGAACAACGCCGTCGGCGCGGTCGACGGCGAAACGCCGGACGACTACCGCGGCTTCGCCGACGCCGCGCTGAAAGCGGCAGCCGGAGGCAAACGGCTCTTGTTCCGCAGTGCGGCTTCGCTGCTGACTGCACTGGCGAAGCTGCCGCCGCAGCCGGTCGCCGCCGAATCCTTCGCCGCCCTGGTGCGCGACAGCCAGCCCGGCGCGGTCGTGGTCGGCTCGCACGTGGCGAAAACCACGGCACAGCTCACGCAGCTGCTGAAAGAGCGCGGCGTGATCGGCCTGCCGCTCGACGTCGCCCGCCTGCCGGCCGGGCGCGCCGCGGTGGTCGAGGAGCTGGCGGCGGGCATCGCCCACGCCCACGCACAGGGCCTCACGCCGGTCGTCTTCACCAGCCGCAGCGAACTCAAGTTCGCCAGCACCGCCGAGCGCCTGGCCTTCGGCGAAGCGGTCTCCGCAACGCTGATGGACGTGGTGCAGCGGCTGCCGGAAACGCTCGGCTTTCTCATCAGCAAGGGCGGCATCACCTCCAACGACGTGCTGTCGACCGGGCTCGCGCTCACCGCATCGCGCGTGCTGGGGCAGATCCTGCCCGGCGTCACCGTGGTGCAGACGCCGCCGTGGCACCGTCTGCCGACGGTGCCGGTGGTGATCTTCCCCGGCAACGTCGGCGGCGACGGCGCGCTGGCGGAGGCCTACCGGCGCCTCGCGCCCTCGCGCGCGCAGGCGGGCCCGGCTAAACTCGCAGCCTGACCGCTTCCGTTTTTGCCATGATCAGCCCCGCCTTTCTCTCCCGACTGCGCAGCCTGCTGCCGGCCCATTGCGTGCTCAACGAGCGCGAGGATCTGCTGCCCTTCGAGTCCGACGGCCTTGCCGCCTACCGCAACGTCCCCGACGTGGTGGCGCTGCCGGAGAACGAGGCGCAGGTGGCGGCAGTGCTGCGGCTGTGCCATGAAAACAGGGTTGCGGTGGTGGCGCGCGGCGCCGGCACCGGTCTTGCCGCCGGCGCTCTTCCGGTCGACGGCGCGGTGCTGCTGGTGCTGGCCAAGCTCAACCGCATCAAGGCGATCGACCCGCTGGCGCGAACCGCGGTGGTGGAGCCCGGCGTGCGCAATCTCGCGATCTCCGAAGCCGTCGCGCAGCACAATCTTTATTACGCGCCCGACCCGTCGTCGCAGATCGCCTGCTCGATCGGCGGCAACGTGGCGGAAAACTCCGGCGGCGTGCACTGCCTGAAATACGGCCTCACCGTGCACAACATCCTCAAGCTGCGCGCCTGGACCATAGACGGAGAACTGCTGGAAATCGGCAGCGACGCGCTCGATGCGCCCGGCTACGACCTGCTGGCACTGCTGACCGGATCGGAAGGCATGCTGGCGGTGATCACCGAAGTGACGGTCAAGCTGCTGCCGCGCCCCGAGCGCGCGCAGGTGGTGCTGGCGGCGTTCGACGACGTGGCGAAAGCCGGCGCGGCGGTCGGCAACATCATCGCCGCCGGGGTGATCCCGGCGGGGCTGGAAATGATGGACCGCCTCGCCATCCAGGCCGCCGAGGCCTTCGTCCACGCCGGCTATCCGCTCGATTGCGAGGCGCTGCTGCTGTGCGAGGTCGACGGCGTCAACGAGGAAGTGTCGGCCGACATCTACACCGTGCGCCAGGTGCTCGAAGCCTCGGGCGCGACCGAGATCCGCACCGCCGACAGCGAGGAACAGCGGCTGAAATTCTGGGCCGGGCGCAAGGCGGCCTTCCCCGCCGTCGGGCGGCTGGCACCCGACTACTACTGCATGGACGGCACCATCCCGCGCGCCCAGCTGCCGCATGTGCTGCAGCGCATCGGCGAGATGGGCGCGGAATACGGTCTCGCCGTGGCCAACGTGTTCCACGCCGGCGACGGCAACCTGCACCCGCTGATCCTGTTCGACGCCAACCAGCCCGGCGAGCTCGCCAAGGCCGAAAGCTTCGGCGGCAGGATCCTCGAGTTGTGCGTCGAGGTCGGCGGCACCATCACCGGCGAGCACGGCGTCGGCCTGGAGAAGATCAAGCAGATGTGCGCGCAGTTCGCCGCCCCGGAACTCGCGCGTTTCCACGACGTGAAGGCCGCGTTCGACCCCGCCAAACTGCTCAACCCCGGCAAGGCCGTGCCCGAGCTGCACCGCTGCGCCGAGTGGGGCGCGATGCACGTCCACGGCGGGCAACTGGCGCATCCGGAATTGCCGAGGTTCTGATGTTGACCGAATTCGTTGAGCGCATTCGCTCGGCCCATGCGGCGAATACGCCGCTCGTCATCCAAGGCGGCGGCAGCAAGTCCTTCTACGGCAATCCCGACGAGGGCGAGGTGCTGTCGACCCGCGCACTTGCCGGCGTCGTCGACTACCAGCCGAAGGAGCTGGTGCTGACCGCCCGCGCCGGCACCCCGCTCGCCGAGATCGAGGCGCTGCTCGCCGAACAGAACCAGATGCTGGCGTTCGAGCCGCCGCACTTCGGTGGAACGGCCACGCTCGGCGGCAGCATCGCCGCCGGCCTGTCCGGCCCGCGCCGGCCCTACGCCGGCGCCGCGCGCGACTTCGTGCTCGGCGTGCGCATGATCGACGGCACCGGCCAGCCGCTGCGCTTCGGCGGCCAGGTGATCAAGAACGTCGCCGGCTACGACGTGTCGCGCCTGATGGTCGGCGCACTCGGCACGCTCGGCCTGATCACCGAAGTCTCGCTCAAGGTGCTGCCGCAACCGGCGGCGGAAACCACCCTGAAATTCGAACTCGACGAAGCCGCTGCGATCCTGAAGATGAACCAGTGGGCGGGTCAGCCGCTGCCGCTGTCGGCAAGCTCGTGGCACGCCGGCCTGCTGACGCTGCGGCTATCGGGCGCGGCCTCTGCGGTGCACGCCGCACAGACCAAACTCGGCGGCGAACCGCTGCAGGACGCCAGCGCGTTCTGGCAGCGCCTACGCGACCAGGCCACGCCCTTCTTCGACAAGCGCCCGCTGTGGCGGCTGGCGGTGAAGCCGACCACGCCGCCGCTGAAGCTGGGCGACGCGCAGTGGATCGAGTGGGGCGGCGCGGTGCGCTGGCTGGCATCCGAGCTGCCCGCCGCCGCGCTGCGCGAGGCCGCCAGGCAAGCGGGCGGCCACGCCACCCTGTTCCGCGGCAAGGCGCCCGCCGACGGCGCCTTCGCCCCGCTCGCTCCGGCGCTGGCGACGCTGCACCGCAGCCTCAAGCAGCGCTTCGACCCCAGTGGCATCCTCAACCGCGGCCGGCTCTACCCCGACTTCTGACATGCAGACCCAGATCGCCGATTCCTACCGCAACACCCCCGATGGCGACGTCGCCGAGCGCATCCTGCGCAGCTGCGTGCATTGCGGCTTCTGCCTCGCCACCTGCCCCACCTATCAGGTGCTCGGCAACGAACTCGATTCGCCGCGCGGCCGGATCTACCTGATGAAGCAGGTGCTCGAGGGCGCGACGCCGACGGCCAAGACCCAGCTGCATCTGGACCGCTGCCTGACCTGCCGCAACTGCGAGACCACCTGCCCGTCGGGCGTCGAATACGGCAAGCTGCTCGACATCGGCCGCCACATCGTCGAGGAGAAGGTCGGCCGCAGTCCCTTCGAAAGCGCCGCGCGCGCGGCCCTGAAGACCGGTCTCGGCACTCCCCTGCTGTTCAACGGCGCGCTCAAGCTCGGCCAGCGCGTGCGCGGCCTCCTGCCGGGTTTCCTGAAGGCGCGGGTTCCGCCCGCCGAGCACGCCGGCGCGTGGCCCGCACCGCGCCATCAACGCCGCATGCTGGTATTGCAGGGCTGCGTGCAGCCCGGCCTCAAGCCCAACATCAACGCCGCCGCCGCGCGCGTGCTCGACCGCATCGGCGTCTCCCTCGTCGCCGCGGACGAGGCCGGCTGCTGCGGCGCGCTGGCGCATCATCTCAACGACCGCGACGACGGCCTTGCCGCCGCACGCCGCAACATCGACGCCTGGATCCCGCACCTCGATGCGGGGGTGGAGGCCATCGTGATGACCGCCTCCGGCTGCGGCGTGATGGTCAAGGACTACGGCTGGCTGCTGCGCGGCGACGCCGCGTATGCGGACAAGGCCGCGCGGGTTTCCGCCGCGACGCAAGACCTTTCCGAAATCCTTGTTGGCGAAGCGGCCGCGCTGAAATCCCTCGCGCCTCGCGCCTCGCGCCTCACCCGGAAACGCATCGCCTACCATCCGCCCTGCACCCTGCAGCACGGGCAGAAGCTCGCCGGCGGCGTCGAGGCACTGTTGTCCGACGCCGGCTTCGAACTCACGCCGGTGGCGGAAAAACACCTGTGCTGCGGCTCGGCCGGCACCTATTCGATCCTGCAGCCGGAGATCGCCAACCAGCTCAAGGCACGCAAGCTCGGCCACCTGCAGGCCGGCGACCCGGAACAGATCGTCACCGCCAACATCGGCTGCCTCACCCATCTGCAATCGGGCAGCCCGATCCCGGTGCGACACTGGGTGGAACTTCTGGACGAGGCGCTGGCCGCACCCTGAATACCCTCAAGGAGATGCGCCATGCTTTTCAAGCAACTGTTCGAGCCTGTTTCCAGCACCTACACCTACCTCGTCGGTTGCGGGGAAACCGGCCAGGCGCTGCTGATCGACCCGGTGCTGCCGACCTGGGAACGCGACCTCGCCGAGGTCAATAAGCTCGGCCTCAAGCTCGCGTTCACGGTGGAGACGCACATCCACGCCGACCACATCACCTCGGCGAAGAAGCTGAAGGAAGTCGCCGGCAGCCGGATCGCCGGCCCCGCGCTCGATGCGCTGCCGTGCACCGACATCGGCCTCGTCGACGGCGTGCCGTTCAGAATGGGCTCGGTCGAGTTGACGCCGATCCACACCCCCGGCCATACCGACAATCACTTCGCCTACGCCCACGCCGGCCGGCTCTACACTGGCGACGCGCTCTTGATCGAAGGCTGCGGGCGCACCGATTTCCAGAGCGGCGATGCGGCCGCGCTGTACCGCTCGGTGCGCGGCAAGCTGTTTGCCTACGACGACGACACCCTGGTCTATCCGGCGCACGACTACGAGCAGCGCCGCATCAGCACCATCGGCCAGGAAAAGGCGCGCAACCCGCGTCTGGGCGGCGAGCGCACGCTGGAAGACTTTGTAAGGCTGATGGGCGAACTGCAGCTCGCCTACCCCAAGTTCATCGACTACGCCGTTCCCGGCAACCGCAACTGCGGCACCTGCCCGCCCGGGGTGCCGGAGCATTTGCAGCAGTATTGCGCGCAGATCGCAGAGAGCCGGCAAGGCTAGCCGGGCTGGAGGTCGCCGGGCTGGTTGAAATTGGCGAACCCGGCGGGGTCGAAGCGCACCGTCGTCGAAGCCAGTCCCGCCTGCCAGTGGCGCACCGCGCGTTCGCCGCGCGCGAGAAACGCGGCCAGATTCTCGCCCTGATCGGTGCGCACGATGAAGCACGTGTGGTGCACGCGCGCGCCGTCTTCCGCCACCGCCAGCGGCACGCTTTCCAGCTGCGCCGCGCCCAGCAGGCGGATCACCAGATCGGCGGGCAGATGCGGCGTGTCGCACGGCACCACGACCAGCCAGTCCGCCTCCACCGTCTGCAGCGCCGCCAGCGCGCCCGCCAGCGGGCCGGGAAAGCCGGGCAGGGGATCGGGCAGCACGCGGCGCCCGTAAGCCGCGTAGCGCTCGACATTGCGGTTGGCGCTGATGACGATTTCCCCAACCTGCGGCGCCAGCGCGGCGAGCGCCCATTCGATCAGCGGCCGCCCCCGGTATTCGATCAGCCCCTTGTCGGCCCCGCCCATGCGGCGGCCTTGCCCCCCCGCCAGGATGACGGCGGCCACGCGCGCCGTTTCCCGTCCGCTAGCGGCGGACATACAGATGGAAGCGGTCCGAACGGTCGCCCGGGCGTGCGCCTTCCCACTGCTTGACCCAGCCGTCCGGAATATGCGGCCCGGCCTCGCGGCGCCGGGTTTCCACCAGCAGCCAGCCGCAGCCGATATCGGCCGGGGCAAGCTGGCGCCCGCTGTGATAGGCAAGCAGCAGACGTTGCTGGCTGCGCACCTGATAGGTCTGGATGCAGGCGGTTTGCGGCACCCGCGCAGCCAGCGCTTCGCCCACGCTGGCATAACTCAGGCGGCGGTCGAGCGGCGTCAGAAACAACGCCATCAACAGCGTCCAGATGAAGGTCATGCCGGCCGTCCACGCCAGCATGGGCCGCAGCGGCGAACGCTGGAGGCGCGCCAGAAAGACGATCCAGGCCAGGGTGACGGCGATGCCCAGCGCCAACGCCCACGGACGCAACCCGCCGACATGGGTCATTCCCAGCTTGCCGAGCCGCACGGCCAGCCGCGCCGGGCTGCCGAGATCGTGCGCGCTCCAGTAGGTCCAGAACAGCAGTCCGATAAAACCGAACAGCATGACCGCAAACCACAGCAGGGCGTTGGCGGCGCCACGCCGCAGCGTGAACAGTCCGGCGCCACCCAATAGCGCCAGCGGCAACAGCAGGATAAGACCCTGCTCCTCGCCGGGTTCGGCCGCCAAGGCGTACAGGCCGAGCAAGCCCGCCAGCACCGCGACCGGCAGCGCCATGCCCGGCGTGCGCCATTGCCGCCGTCCCCGATATACCGCCCACGCCGCCAGCGGCCATGCCGGCCAGGCGTACCAGCCGAGGATGCCGGGGTAATAGCCGGGCTGCAGGCTGTCGCCACCCAGCCAGCGCTGCAGATTGAATGCGCGCATCAACGGAATATGTTGCGTTGCCAGAAATGCCAGCCAGGCTGCGCCGAACAGCAACGCGCCGCCCACGCCCCAGGCCAGCGAACGGCGCGCCGCCGGACTGCGGTACGCCGCCAGCAACAGCGGCAACAACGCCGCCAGCAACAGAAACAGCAAGGCCTCCGCCGCACCGCCGGCAAGCAGCATCAACGCCGCGCCGCCCCCCAGCATCCAGCCGCTGCGGGCACCCTGCGGCAGGCTGGCGATGCCGTACAGCATCACGGCAGCGGCGGCAAACTGGGCGGTATAGGCGTTGAGTTCGTGGCCGCGCACCAGCAGGCCCACGCAGCCCAGCAAGGTGAGCACCGCAGCCCAGCCCGCCTCGGCGCCGTAGAGCACGCGCGCCGTGCGCGCCACAAAAAACAGCGCCAGTGCGATGAACAGACCCGAAGCCAGGCGGGCGCCATCGGCCAAAGCCAGGACGGGTGAAGTGAGCCAGGCGGTTGCGGCGGCGACCCAGTAATACAGGGGCGGCGTAGCCGGGGCGGCCTGGGGCGCGATTCCGCTTTGCAGCAGCAGCCACAACTGGACGAAATGATCGCCGTCGCCGCCTTTCCACGGCGCGTGCCCCACCAACCCCGGCACCAGCCAGGCCGCACACAACAGCCACAGCCCGAGCTGCGGGAGGGTCGCTGTGCAGCAGCGGGGCACCCACCGGCGTACTCCTTGCGGGTGGAGCGGCGTGATCAGGGGCTTATTGAACAATTTTGAGGAGCTGCCCCGGCTCGGGCTCGCCGCCGGGGTAGAGATCGTTCAGCAGGCGCAACTGGCTTTCGGCATCGCCTTCCAATGGCGACTGCCGCGCCAGCGCGGCCATCGTGGTGCCGGGTTGCGCGGTCAGCAGGCGCAGCACATGGGGACGCGCCGCCTGCCGCTCCGCCGCGCCGAGCGCGCGGAAACTGTTGATCGCCGCGCGCAGGGCGCTGCGCTCGCGCTCGTACGCGGGCTTGTCCT
>VFQM010000258.1_pt1 | contig 63272 bp, 56 predicted proteins | sample 3512391 | NCBI WGS metagenome assembly VFQM01 (sample SAMN10412369, study PRJNA504923) | tailings metagenome | isolation source: Replicate 1 from Balatoc abandoned mine | place: Philippines | reverse complement strand
CAGCAGCACGATGGCGAGGAGCACGGCGCCGATGTAGAGCTTCCACGGCGTTTTCTTGTCCGCATAGGGGTCGGTCATTGCGCGTTCGGCGCCGTCGGGCAGGCGGGCGAGCTGGGTGAGCGAGGTGCCGAAGCTGAGGTTGATCCGCGCCCGGGCGTTGACCGCCCAGCCGTTGGCGTCGAGCAGCGGGCCGAGGTTGCGGTTCCTGAGCTTGAACCAGGCCATGGCCATGGCCGGGCCGGAGACGATGAGGACGAGGCCGCCGACGGCGATCGGCATTTGCCACCACCTGAGGCCGAGGAAGCCGGTGACGACGGCGGCGAGCGCGGTGCCGAGGGCGCCGACGGCGAGGCCGATGGCGGCGAAGATGCCGGCGAACTTGGCGACGTCGAAGGGCGCCGGGGCGGCAGCGGGCGCGCCGGGCGCGGCGGCAGCCTGCTTCTCGGCGCTGGCGACGCTGCCGGCGATCAGGTCGTCCGAGGCCTTGGCCTTGGCGGCGGTCAGCTTCTGCACCTGTTCGGCGACCAGCCTGGCGAGCTTCTTGTACGGCGACCAGAAGGCCTGGCGGATGCTGATCGGGTGCTCGACGATCTTGGTGATGGTGGCGTCCCAGTCCTTGCCGTCGCGGTCGTAGAAGACGCCGTTGCGGCCGACCATCAGCTGGTCCGAATCGCCGGCGGTGAAGGCGGCGGCGATGCTGCGCTTCTCGGCGCCGCGCGTGCAGTCGCAATAGGCGAGGTAGATGCCGGAGAGGCCGGCCAGCGTGGCGTGCTTGCCGGCATCGAGCACCGGTACGACGAGGTCGCAGCTGCGGCCGTCGAGGTAGAGCGTGCCGGCCTGGAAGACGGCCTTGCCCTGCCCGGTGTAGAAGTCGCGGAAGGAAACGAAGTTGTTGGCCAGCCGGCCGAGGTCGCGCGCGTAGCAGACGAGGCGGTCGACGGCGGCGATGGCATCGGCCTCGCCAGCCACCGCCAGGTCGCGGGCGATCAGGTCGGCGAGTGCGGCCTGCGGCGCGAGGTCGGCGATGGCGCAGACGCGTTCGTCGCCGAGGGCTTCCAGCCGGGTGGCGGGGCGGGCGGCCTGCCAGGCGGCGAAGGTGGCGAAGCGCTGGGCGAGGTCGCGCCATTCGGCTTCGCTGAGCTGTTCGCGGGCGCCGAGCAGCGGCGTCACGGCCAGGTCGCGCAGGGCGGCCAGCGCGTCGGCCCAGGCCGGGTTGGTGCCGGCGCCCAGTGGCAGCGGGCGGCCGGCTTCGATGCGGGCGAGCGGCAGGGCGGCCATGCCTTCGCTGCCTTCGCCGGCGGGCGACAGCGTGCGCAGCGCGAGGGCGCGGAAATCCTCGTCGCTGCCGTTCATGGCGGTGCCGGCGCGCGGGTCGAATTCGGCGAGGCGGCAGCGGGCGAAGTAATCGTCGACCTTGGCGCGCACGGCTTCGATGGCGGCTGCGGCGCCGGCGCTGGCCTCGCCCAGCGGCAGCAGCGCCGGGTCGGCAGCGGGGGCGCGCAGCCAGCCGGCGAGTGCATCCAGGTCGGCGAAGAAGGCCGCGCATTCCTCGCTGCCGATGCCGGCTTCGCCGCTGCGGTCCGGGCGGCTGCCGCAGGTGGCGATGATGTCGGCGATGACGCTCTTCAGCGCCTCGTCGTCGGTGGAGCCGGGGATGATGATGCCGTCGCCGTTGAAGCGGGTGGCGGCGAAGATGCGTGCGCTGTCGGCGGTGTCCTCGGCGCTGATGCTGTCGCCTTCCTTGCCGAGGTTCTTCAGGATCTCGCGGGCGGAGGCGAGCAGCAGGCGGCCTTCGTCATCGCTGTCGTCGATTTCGGCGAGCGGCAGCGGGGCGATGCCTTCGGCCAGCCGGTCGATGCTGCGGAGGCGGGCGCCTGCCCACTGGCAGGCGGCGACAAGGTCGTTGGCGCGGACATGGCCGTCGCCGTCGGCATCGAGCAGTGCCAGCGTGTGCGCGTCGAATTCGAGGCCGTTGACCGGGCAGGAGAGGGCGACCCACAGCTTCTGGTCGAGCTGGTCGAGATGGCGCAGGTCGTCGCCGCGGTCGAGCCGGACCTGGTCGAAGCCGCCTGCGCGGAAGAAGCGCCAGTGGTGGGCAGGGGAAGTCATGCTGTCATCTCTCCGGAAAAAAGTGGCCGCCCAGGGCGGCCACGGTTCGTTGCGGTTTCTTCAGGTGTTGCGGGCGCAGCCTGCCGTGCCGGTTTACTGCGTCTTTTCGCAGCCGAGCGCCTTGCTGCCGTAGAAGTAGCCGGTGCCGGCCGGGCAGGGCAGTTCCTGGGCCGGTTTGGCGGCGCCCTTCTTCTTCGGCGTGCAGGTGAAGCTGCCGTCCTTGGCCACCTTGCCCTTGAGGCCCCAGTCCTGCGGGCAGGCATTGCTGCCGGCACCGGCCTTGGCGGCGGTGCCTTCGACGGTGAGCATGTACTTGGCCTTGCCCATGCAGCCGAGATAGGTCTCGGCGCGCTTGCCGTCGGCCTTGATCTCGTAGGTGCCGGGTTTCTGGTAGGTGTGCTGCAGGGTGATCGGGAAATTCTTGTGGTTGCCGCCCACCTTCTTCGGCGGCATGCGGTTGCCATCACCCCAGTTCAGGTCGAGGCCGCACATGCCGCCTTCGGCATCGGTGGCTTCGATGGTGATGGTGACCGGCTCGCCGACCTTGGCCGGCGAAGGGGTGGCGGTAATCTTGTCGATGGTCGGGTTGGCGGCAAGGGCAGGGAGTGCGACGGCGAACATCGAAGCAAACAGCGTTGTGGCAGCGAGTCGTTTCATGGTGATCTCCTGGGTGGGGTGCGGCTGTGCTTGTGCGTTACTGCGGGAGTGCCATCCGGATCGAGTATAGACCGCTTACCCCTGTTCGAAAACCGCCTGCCACAGCGCGCGCACGGCCTCGATCCGGCGCAGCACGGCAGCGCGCTCGACACGCGCCTTGCCGTTGCCGTTCAGGCGTGCCGCATGCTGCATGCGGCGGTATTCGCGGTAGGCGTTGCGTACCGGGTCGGCCAGTTCGGCCGGGATCAGGCCGAGTTCGGCAGCCATCGCCAGCAGGGCGATGTTGCCGAGGTTCTTCGTCAGCCCGGGGTGGGCATGGGCGTGGGCGAGGATCAGGTACTGGACGATGAATTCGACGTCGATGATGCCGCCCGGGTCCTGCTTGAGATCGAACAGTTCCTCGCTCTTCGAGGCGTGTGCGTCGAGCATGCGCTGGCGCATCGCCAGCACTTCTTCCTTCAGCTTGGCGAGCTCGCGCGGGCGGGTCAGGATTTCGTCGCGGATGGCGTCGAAGCGGGCGCCGACGGCAGCGTCGCCGGCGATGAAGCGGGCGCGGGTCAGTGCCTGGTGCTCCCAGACCCAGGCCTGCTTGAGCAGGTAGTCGCGGTAGGCGTCGACGGTGATGGCGAGCAGGCCGGAATCGCCGTTCGGGCGCAGGCGCAGGTCGGTCTCGAAGAGGATGCCGGCCGAGGTCTGCGTCGATAGCCAGGTGTTCAGGCGCTGGGCGAGCCGCGTGTAGTTCTCCTGGGCATCGGGGTGCTCGTCGTCGTAGATGAAGACCATGTCGAGGTCGGAGGCGTAGCCGAGCTCCTTGCCGCCGAGCTTGCCGTAGCCGATCACCGCGAACTTCGGTGTCTCGCAGTGGCGCTGGCGGATCTTCGGCCAGACCAGCTGCAAAGCCTTCTGCACGATGATGTCGGCGAGTTCGGAGAGGTGGTCGGAGATGCGTTCCAGCGTCTGCAGGCCGGCGAGGTCCTGGGCCAGCACGCGGAAGACCTGCGCGTGGTGCGCCTCGCGCAGGATGTCCATCTCGCGCTCGGCGTCGCCGGCATGTTCCGCGAGCTGGCTGTCGAGCAGTTCGCGGAAGGCGGGCCAGTCGGTGGCGACGTCGTAGAGGCGCGGGTCGAGCACTTCGTCGAGCAGCACCGGGTGCTTGTTCAGGTAGTCGGCGGCCCAGCTGGCGCCGCCGACCAGCTCGGCGACCTTGGACAGCGCCTGCGGATACTGTTGCAGCAACGCCAGATAGGCGCCGCGACGGCTGATCGTTTCGAGGAAGGTGAGGGCGCGGCTGAAGGTGAGGTCGGGGGTCGCCGTTGCGGCGGCGGCCTGGATCAGGCGCGGGCCGACGGCGTCGATGCGTTCGCGGTTAGAGGTCGGCAGCTGCTGGTAGCGGGCGGCGCTGCGGAAGCGGTCGAGCTGTTCGAGGATGGCCTGCGGGTTGGCGAAACCGAGCTCGCCGAGCTGTTCGCTGCAGTCTTCGGCGCCGCACTGGCCGAGCCAGAGTCCGGCAAGCGGATGGGTGCCGGCATCGGGGTCGGAGAAGACCTGCTCGAAGTGCTGGGCGACGCGCGCGCGGTGGGCGTCCAGGGTCTCCTTCAGCGCCGGCCAGTCGGCGAAGCCCATGCTGGCGGCGATCTGTGCGCGCGCATCGTCGGCAGCCGGCAGCATGTGGGTCTGGGCGTCGTCGACATACTGCAGCCGGTGTTCGAGCCGGCGCAGGAATTCATAGGCGGTGGCGAGTTCCGCGCGCGCCTCTTCCGGCAGCAGCCGGCGGGTGGCGAGCTGGCCGAGTACCTGCAGCGTCGGACGTACCTGCAGCCCCATGTCGCGGCCGCCGCGGATGAGCTGGAAGACCTGGGCGATGAATTCGATCTCGCGGATGCCGCCGGGACCGAGCTTGATGTGGTCGGCCATGTCCTTTCGCGCCACCTCGCGGCGGATCTGTGCGTGCAGGTCGCGCATCGCGTTGATGGCGCCGAAGTCGAGGTACTTGCGGAAGACGAAGGGCCGCGCGACCTTCTCCAGCGCCGTTTTCCAGCCCGGCTGCAGGTTGTCGCCCTCGTTCATCACGCGTGCCTTGATCCAGGCGTAGCGCTCCCATTCCCGGCCCTGCGTGATGAAGTAGTTTTCCAGCGAGTCGAGCGAGCAGACCAGCGGCCCGGAGTCGCCGTTGGGACGCAGGCGCATGTCGACGCGGAACACCTGGCCGTCGGCGGTGCCTTCGCCGAGGGCGGCGATCAGGCGCTTGCCGAGCCGCGTGAAGAAGTCGTAGTTGTCGAGCTTGCCACGGCCGGTGGCGTCGCCGGCCGTCTGGCCTTCCTCGGGGTAGACGAAGATGTAATCGACGTCGGAGGAAACGTTCAGTTCGCGGCCGCCGAGCTTGCCCATGCCGACCACCAGCAGGCGCTGCGGCCGGCCTTCGGCGTCGAGCGGCTCGCCGTACTGGGTGGCGAGCTGGCGGTGCAGGCGGTCGAGGGCGAAGTTGGTGGTGACGTCGGCGAGCGCCGTCATCGTTTCCACCACCTCGGCCAGTGGCGCCGCGCCACCGAGGTCGCGCACGATCAGGGCGGCCATGACGCGCTGGCGCAGCCCGCGCAGGCTGGCCTTCAGTGCCGCCTCATCGTCGCCGGCGGCGGCGAGGAATTCCTGCATCGTCGTCGCCGGGACCGGGGCATCGGCGTGGGCGGCGAGCCAGTCGGCAACGGCCGGGCGCGCGTCGAGCAGCTGGCGCAGGTAGCGGCTGTGGGCGGTGGCGGACTGCCAGCGGGCGGGAAGGGGATGTGACGGAATCTGGGCGCTCATGGCGTTCTCTTTGTCGTTCTGCGTCGGTGCCTATGAAAACAGCGGATGGCGAGGGAAAAAGCGGTTAAAAACCGGGGCTTGCCCGAACGGTCGACCCCGGCAACGCGGTACAATGGCACTTGGATCAATATGGCACCATTCTAGTGACCCTCTTCTGCATTTGGCAAAGTCGCCGGGGACGATGAGCGCTCCCCTACCCGACGATCTTCGTGCGCGAGCGCGCGAGTTGCGCCCCACGCTCTACCATCGCCTGCATGCGCTGCTGCCGCTGTTCGCCCATCCGCTGGCGCGCAAGGCCTGGCGGCTGCTCGGCTGGACCCTGTTCGCCGCCTACCTGGCCTTTGCCGCACTGATCCTGACGCTGCGCTATTCGGTGTTGCCGAATATTGAGCATTACCGTGCCGACATCGAAAGACTGGCCAGTCAGGCGCTGGCGCTACCGGTGCGCATCGACCGTATCGACGCCGGCTGGGCAGGATTGCGACCCGATCTGCGTCTCTCTGGTGTCAGCGTCTCCGATGGTAACGGTCGTCCTGCCCTGGCCTTCTCCCGTGTCGAGGCCATCCTCGACTGGTCGTCGTTGCTGCGCGCCCAACTGCGTCTCTCGCTGCTGGCGATCGATGAGCCGGTGCTGCATGTCCGGCGAGATACAGCGGGTAAGCTCTTCGTCGCCGGCATTCCGGTAAGCGATGGCCCTTCGACGTTTCCCGACTGGGTGCTGGCGCAGAAGCGCATTCGTATCAACGGGGCGACGCTGGTCTGGGAAGATGAGCGGCGAGCGGCGCCACCGCTGATTCTGGAGGATCTGAATCTCGCCCTCGACAACCGCGGACGCCATCACCGCTTCGGCCTGACGGCGCTGCCGCCGTCGGCGCTGGCCTCGCGTATCGACGTGCGCGGCGAACTCGACGGCGATGACCTCACCGAGCTGCGTGACTGGCATGGCGAGCTTTACACCGAACTGGACTACGTCGATCTCGCTGGCTGGCGGCAATGGGTCGATTACCCGGTGGCGTTGCCACAGGGGCGTGGCGGCGTGCGTGTCTGGCTGTCGGTGGCTGAAGGACATCTGCTCAATCTGACTGCGGACCTGGCCCTGCAGGATGTGCGCCTGAGACTTGCCCGCAACCTGCCAGAATTTCGTCTCGACGAATTGTCGGGGCGCCTGGGCGGGCGCTTGCGCGAGCATGGCTTTGCCGTCTTCGGCACGCAACTGGGATTGTCGCTGGCTGACGGAACGAAACTGGCGCCGACCGATTTCAGCGCCGACTGGCAGGGTACGGCACGCGGAACCGGCGGGCAGGGGAGCGCTACTGCCAGCCGTCTCGATCTGCCGTTGCTGGTGCAACTATCCGCGTATCTGCCTCTCGACGCGGGTACCCGTCAGCTGCTTGCCGACTACGCGCCGAGCGGGGCGATTTCCGACCTGCGCCTTTCTTTTTCAGGGGCCGACGAGCAACTGAAGACCTACTCGCTGCGAGCCAATTTTGCCGGACTCGGCTTGCGTGCCAACGGCTATTTCCCGGGTTTCTTCGGCATCTCGGGCAATCTGGAAGCGTCGGATCGCGGCGGCAACATGACGATTCGTTCTCAGCAGTCGGGCCTCGATCTGCCGAGTGTCTTTCCCGAGCCGCGGCTGGCGTTCGACAGCCTCTCTGCCAACGTGCGCTGGAAGATCGATGGCGACGCGGTCGATGTGACGCTGGGCAAGGTCGAGTTCGCCGGCGACCATGCGGCCGGCTCGGCCGGCGGCAGCTACCGCTATACCGGCAAGGGGGCCGGCCAGATCGATCTGAGCGCGGCGCTGACGCGGGCGCGCGGCGACGCCGTGTGGCGCTACATGCCGCACGTCGTCGACGTCGAGGCGCGCGACTGGCTGCGCCGCGGCATCACCTCGGGTACCGCCACGGAGGCGAAGCTGACGCTGAAGGGCGATCTCGACCGCTTCCCCTTCCTCGATGGCTCCGGCACCTTCCTGGTGACGGCCAAGGCGCAGGATGTGACCATCGACTATGCGCCGGGCTGGCCGAAGCTGGAGCATGTCTACGGCAACCTCCGCTTCGCCGGTGCCGGCATGCGCGTCGATGCCGAGCGCGGTGCGCTGCTGGGGACGCAGATTACGGCGACGGTCGCCGAAATCCCCGATTTCGACGCCGACAGCCCTCTGCTGAAAGTGCATGGCCGGGTGGATGGGCCGACTGCCGATTTCTTCCGTTTCATCGAGGCGAGCCCGGTTGGCGAGGCGTTGCACCATGCGACCTCGGACATGCGTGCGCAGGGGCAGGGGCGACTCGATCTGGCGCTGGAGATTCCGCTCTCCAACACGGATGACACACGGGTCAAGGGCGACTTCCGCTTCATCGACAACCAGATCGTCGTCGAGCCCGTGCTGCCGCCGCTGACGAACGTGAACGGCCTGCTGCAATTCACCGACGGCTCGATCACGGTTCGCGACATCAACGGGCTGTTTCTCGGCGGGCCGGTCAAGGTGCGTGCCGATACCGGCCGCGATGGTCGCGTCGAGGTCGTCGCCAACGGCCGCCTGTCGGTGGCGCAGGCACGCCGGCATTACGAGCTTCCTGTCTTCGACCATCTTTCCGGTGGCGCCGAGTGGCGTGCCGACGTGAAGGTGCGCAGGAACACCGCCGAGATCACCGTTACCTCGGATCTGGTCGGCCTGTCGTCGAGCCTGCCGGCGGCACTCAACAAGTCGGCAGCCGACAGCTTCCCGGTGCGCTTCGAGAAGGGTAGCCCGGTGATCGGCGGCCGACCGGACGATTCGCTCGATCGCATCCGGCTCTCGGTCGGCAATGCGGTGCAGGGGGAACTGCTGCGCCGCCGCGATGCGAAAGGCGTGTGGCAGCCGGTGCGCGGCGGGGTGGCGATGGGGGCCCCCCTGCTTCTGCCGGAGAAGGGAATTTCGATGCTGCTGGTGGCGCCGCGGATCGATGCCGATTTCTGGCGGGCGGCCTTCCGGCGCAATGGTGCTGCTAACGGAGCGGCGGCTTCCGGCCGGACGGATGCCGGCAATGCCGGAGCGCCGGCGATGCCGGTGCCGGACCGCATCGAGCTGCGCAGCGAGCTGTTCGAGGTTTTCGGCCGCCAGCTGCATGACCTGAAGCTGGTGGCGAATGCGCAGGGAGATGGCTGGCGGGCGGCGCTTGTTTCGCGGGAAGCGAATGGGGACCTGCTGTTCGACGCGCAGGGACGGGGGGCGCTGCGGGCCCGCCTGCGGAATCTCCAGGTTGAAACGCCGCCGGCAGGCGAGTTGGCGCCGCGGACGGCAGCCCCCACCCTCGACGATCTGCCGGCGCTCGACATCCTCGCCGACAATTTTTCGCTTGGCCCGCGCAAGCTCGGGCGCCTTGAGCTTCAGGCGCGCAACGAGGCGACGAACTGGCGCATCGAAAAGCTGTCCATCAGCAACAGCGACGGGCGTGTCGATGGCAGCGGCGTCTGGCAGATGCAGAACCCGCAGCGTTTCGATCTCGATTTCAGATTGCAGGCGACGGATGCCGGCGGGCTGCTCGAACGGGTCGGTTTTGCCGGCGCCCTGAAGCGGGGCGAAGCCGGGCTGTCCGGCCGGCTGAGCTGGGCAGGTACGCCGGTGAGCATCGACTACCCGTCGCTGACGGGTAACCTGCAGCTTGATGCGGCCAAGGGACAGTTCGCCAAGCTTGACCCGGGGGCCGCTGGCAAGCTGCTTGGCCTGATCAGTCTGCAGGCCTTGCCACGGCGGATCACGCTCGATTTTCGCGATGTTTTTTCGGAGGGCTTCGCCTTCGATTCGATCACCGGCAAGATGGATGTGAAGGCCGGTGTGATGCGCACCGATCGCCTGCAGATCGACGGCCCGGCCGCGCGCGTGCTGATGCGCGGCGAGGTCGACCTGCAGCACGAGACGCAGCGCCTGGTCGTGAACGTGCAGCCGGAACTGGGCGGCACCGCTGCGCTCGGGGTGGCACTGCTCAACCCGATCGCTGGGGCGGCAACCCTGCTGGCGCACAAGGTGTTGCAGAATCCGTTGAACCAGATTTTCTCGTTCGACTACTCGGTGACGGGAAAGTGGGACGATCCGAAGGTGGACAAGCTGTCGACGCAGCGGCTGGAAACCCAGACGGCCGGCGACAGGGAGTGATGCGGAATGAATCGGAGTGATGCGGAATGACAAGGAATGATCAGGGTGAGGCACTGTGACCGCAGGCAATGAATCGATCCGGAACATGAAGAAATCGCGTGTGGCAGCCGTGCAGATGGTGTCGACGCCGCGCGTCGCCGATAACCTGGAGACGGCTGCGCGCCTGGTCGCCGAGGCGGTGGCGCAGGGCGCCGAACTGGTGGCGCTGCCCGAATATTTCCCGATCATGGGCATGAGCGACGGCGACAAGGTGGCGGTGCGTGAGGGCGATGGCCGCGGCCCGATCCAAGACTGGCTGTCGGCGACCGCCGCGCGCCACGGCATCTGGCTGGTTGGCGGTTCGATTCCGCTGATTGCGAGCGACCCGGCGAAAGTGATGAATTCCTGCGTCGCCTACGGCCCGGACGGCCGGCGTGTCGCCCGCTACGACAAAATCCACCTGTTCGGCTTCGAGAAGGGGGCCGAGCGCTACAACGAGAGCGCGACGATCGAGGCCGGCCGTACGCCGGTCGCCTTCGACACCCCGCTCGGCCGGGTCGGCCTGTCGATCTGCTACGACCTGCGTTTCCCCGAACTCTACCGCCAGCTCGGCGAGCCGGACCTGATCGTGGTGCCGGCGGCCTTTACCGAAACGACGGGCCGGGCGCACTGGGAAATCCTGCTGCGCGCCCGCGCCATCGAGAACCAGTGCTACGTGCTGGCCATCGGCCAGGGCGGACGGCACGAAAACGGCCGCGAGACGCACGGCAACAGCATGCTGATCGATCCGTGGGGGACCATCCTCGATCGCAAGCTGAAGGGGCCGGGTATCGTCATCGGCGAGCTCGACCACGATTTCATCGCCGATACCCGTACCAGCCTGCCGGCACTCCGGCACCGCATCTTCAAGTAACCGGACCGCAGAATTCCATGAGCCCTTCCCTTCTTTCCGCCAGCGATTCGCCCCTCGCCCATGCCGAGCAGTTGCTGCTCGAACCCTACGGGCTGCGCACGCGCGACCTGTCGGCCGTTTTCGGCACCATCTTCCGCCATGGCGTGGATTACGCCGACCTCTACTTCCAGTACAGCCGTTCCGAGGCCTGGAGCCTGGAGGAGGGCATCGTCAAATCGGGCAGCTTCTCGATCGACGAAGGCGTCGGCGTACGCGCCTGTTCCGGCGAGAAGACGGCCTTTGCCTACTCCGACGACATCAGCGCGACCGCGCTCGACGACGCGGCGAAGGCGGTGCGCGCCATTGCCGGCGCCGGTCAGTCGCGGCTGGTGCCGATCCTGATGCAGCGCCGCGGCCATGCCCTCTACCGTGGCGAGGATCCGCTCGCGTCGCTGCCGGCGGAAGCCAAGGTGAAGCTGCTGGAGCGGCTGGAAGCCTTCGCCCGCGCACTCGATCCGCGCGTGCAGCAGGTGATGGCGCATATCGCCGGCGAATACGAGGTGATCATGGTGGCCGGCAGCGACGGCCGTCTGGCCGCCGACGTACGGCCGCTGGTGCGCGTCTCGATCACCGTCATCGTCGAGCAGAACGGCAAGCGCGAGCAGGGCTCGGCCGGCGGTGGCGGCCGCTTCGATTACGGCTACTTCGACGACGAGGTGCTGCAGCGTTACGCCAAGGAGGCGGTGCACCAGGCGGTGACCAACCTCGACGCGCAGCCGGCGCCGGCCGGCACGATGACCGTCGTGCTCGGCTCCGGCTGGCCCGGCATCCTGCTGCACGAGGCAGTCGGTCACGGGCTCGAGGGCGACTTCAACCGCAAGGGCAGCTCGGCTTTCTCCGGGCGCATCGGTTCGCGCGTCGCGGCGAAGGGGGTCACCGTCGTCGACGACGGCACGATTCCCGACCGCCGCGGCTCGCTGAACATCGACGACGAGGGCAACCCGACCCAGCGCACGGTGCTGATCGAGGACGGCATCCTCAAGGGCTACATGCAGGACAGCCTGAACGCCCGGCTGATGGGCGTTGCGCCGACCGGCAACGGCCGGCGCGAGTCCTTCGCCCACCTGCCGCTGCCGCGCATGACCAACACCACGATGCTGGCCGGCCAGCACGACCCGGAAGAAATCATCCGCTCGGTGAAGAAGGGCATCTACGCCGCCAACTTCGGTGGCGGCCAGGTCGACATCACCAGCGGCAAGTTCGTCTTCTCGATGAGCGAGGCCTATTTGATCGAAGACGGCAAGATCGGCCCGGCGGTGAAGGGGGCGACGCTGATCGGCAACGGTCCGGATGCGCTGACTCGCGTCAAGATGATCGGCAACGACATGCGCCTCGACCCCGGTGTCGGCACCTGCGGCAAGGAAGGGCAGAGCGTGCCGGTCGGCGTCGGCCAGCCGACCCTGCGCATCGACGGGCTGACGGTCGGCGGTACCCTTTGAATCGTGAGGGGTATTTGACCTGTGTCATGGTGTAGGGTTTGTCCGACAACTACCATGCTTCGTTCGCTATGATGCTGATGGTTTATCATCACGGGCAGTTCGAACAACAACGGAATACCTGGTTTCCAAGGAGGAGTTCATGAAATTTTCGATCGGGCACATCGTCCGCGCCATGCTGGCAGGCAGCATCCTGATGGCTGGCCTGGCCCAGGCGCAGATCACCGACATCAACGCCGCGATCAACAAGGCCGGCCGCGAGCGCATGCTCTCGCAGCGCATGGCCAAGGCCTACTTCCAGCTCGGTCTCGGCGTCGACGTCGATCGTTCGAAGAAAGTGCTCGACGGCTCGATCGCCTTCTTCGACCGTCAGCTGGTCGAGCTGAAGAACTTCGCGCCGACGCCGGAAATCAAGGATACCTACCAGAAGCTGGAAACGTCGTGGATCGCCTACAAGGATTCCCTGGTCGGCGCGCCGCCGAACCCGGAAGGCGGCAAGAAGGTGCTGGCGCTCTCCGAGCAGGTGCTGGCGCTGGCGCATCAGGGCACGGTGCAGCTGGAGAAGCATTCCGGCACCAACGCCGGCCGCCTTGTGAACATCTCCGGTCGCCAGCGCATGTTGTCGCAGCGCATGGCCAAGTTCTACCAGGCGATGTCCTGGGGCGTCAGCGACGCCAACAGCGCAGCCGAGCTGGACAAGGCACGCAAGGAATTCGCGGCCGGCCACAAGGAACTGGCCTCGGCACCGGCCAACACTCCGCAGATCAAGGAAGGCCTGGAGCTGGTCAACCAGCAGTGGTTCTTCTTCGAGAACGCGCTGAACCAGAAGGCCGGTGGCGACAAGAAATTCTCCACTGCCGTCGCCACGACCAGCGAGCGCATCCTTGAGGAAATGGAGGTCGTCGTTGGCCTCTACGAGCGCCTCCCTGCCCGCTGATCGGGACGCAGTAGCAGAGGAGCCGCGGCTGAGCGCGGCTCCTGTCCGCCCTCCTGTCTTCTCCCCTGCCGTCTCGCTTTTCCCCGCTGCCCTCTTCCTGTCGGCAGCTTTGCTTGCCGGCTGCGCCACGACCATCGACCGGCCCGCACCGCGCATCGACCGACTGCCGGTGCAGGATGCTGCAGCAACACCAAGGGCTGTTTCCGCGCTCTCTCTCGACGAACTGATAGCCCTGCATCGCGCCGGTGCCTCGGCCGAGGCGATCGTCCAGCGCTGGCGGGAGGATGGTGCCCGCCTCCGGCTTTCGGCAACCGACCTGCTCACGCTCCATCAACGCGGCATGCCGGTCACCGTGCTCGACCGGCTGCTGGAGGCGCGCGAAACCGCCTTGCGCACGGATGCCGATTCGCGACTGGCAGCGGCGCAGGCGCGTTTCGATGCCGAACTCGCCGCTGAACGTACCCGCCCCCGCAGCTGTCCGTCACCGGCCTGGTCGCCGTATCACCTGCATCCCTATGGTGGCTGGGTTTACCCCGGCGTCAGACGGGGCGGCATGTTCTACGGCTGGTAGGCCGGTTCGCCGCTTGCAGAAAGAAAAAACCCCGCCGTGAGGCGGAGCTGGCGGAGAGGAAATCCGCTCAGAACTTGTAGTTCAGCCCGGTGTAGAAGGAGCGGCCCATGCCGGGGACGGCCGTGCCGTAGGGTACGCCGGTGGACATGGTGGCGCCCTGTCCGACGTAGGCGCCGCCCAGCGGGTGGCGGTAGAACCTGTCGAAGACGTTGTCGATGCCGACGTCGAGCCGGACCTGCTTCCATTCGTAGCTGCTGCGCAGGTTGAAGAGCGCGTAGCCGTCGGTCTCCATCTCCCGGCGGATGTCGGCGACGTCCGACTTGGCCTTCACGAACTGGGCTTCCGCAGTGTTCGTCCACTGGCCGATCTTGTGGACCAGCGCCAGCTTGGCGTTGAGCGGCATGATGTTGTAGAGGTCGTCGTCGGTCTTCCGGTTCTTGCCGTTCACGTAGTTGAGCATGCCGGTCAGCGTGAAATTGCCGAGGCCGGCAGTCTTCGCCAGCGGCATCATCCCGGAGATGTCGATGCCGTACAGGCGGGCATCCTGGTTGGCCAGCGTCAGGTTGCGGAAACCGTCGGCTGTTCTTGCGGCACAGGTCGAGCAGGCGACGGCGTCGATGTAGTCGCGGACGCGGGTGTAGTAGGGCGTCAGGCTCAGGCCCCATTCCTTCTTCGTCGCATCGTGCCAGCTCAGGGTGGCGCTCAGCGTGTGCGCCACTTCGGGCTTCAGCTCGATGTTGCCGACATAGCCGTTGCCGTCGCCGTACCAGTTGTTCATGTTCATGACCATGGTGCTGCCCTTCGACCAGGTGTAGCGCTCGTAGAGATTGGGTGAGCGGGTCTTGCGGGCGTAGCCGAACTCGAGGGTCCGGTTGTCGTCCGGGGTGTAGCGGGCAAGCAGCGTCAGGTCGAGGTTGTGGTCGGTCTTGTCGCGGTCGGCGGCATTGAAGGCGGTAACGCCGAGGCTGGTGCCGGTGTTGACCAGGCCGTTGTAGCCCTGTACCCGGCCGCTGTCCGTGTCCACGGTCTCGTGACGGACGCCGAACTGGGTCAGCCACTGCTTGTTCCACTGCGCTTCCCATTCGGCATAGACGGCCATGCGGTCTCGCTCGCCGTCATTGATGTTCCAGAAGGTATTCGGCGACATGCCGCCAGTGCCCGAGGGTTCCCACCAGTCGTCCAGGCGGTAGCGCTGGACCTCGCCGCCGACGCGCAGCGTGTCGCGCTGGGACAGGGCGATGTCGGCCTTCAACTGGCCACCGGTGTTGCGGCCCTTGGTGTCCATCGGCATGCCGGGGGTGGTGGCGGTGTACCAGTAGGTCTTGTCATCGCCGAACTGCATCTCGTGCCGGGTCCGCTCGTCGTAGATGCGCGCTTCGAGTGCGCCCCAGTCGAACATGCCCTTGTAGCGGAGGTTGACCTGCTTGCTGTCGTTGCCGGTCATGTCCATGCGCTGATTGGGGAAATTCTGGTAGGGAATATCCTGCAGACCCAGCTTCAGTTCGACGAGGTGGTTTTCGTGGCGAAGGGCGAAGCCGAGCGAATGGTTGCGTGTCTCGTAGGACGACGAGGCGACCTCGTTGGCCGACAGCCAGTGGCCGTCGCGATCCTTGTTCGCCGTTACCCGGGCGCCGTTCTTGAAGCTCTTGCCGGCACGGTAGTTGTCGGACTGCGCCGTGGCGCCGCTGTAGGTGACGCTCAGCTTTTCGTTGGCCAGCGTGGCCGAGACATTGCCGCCGACGCTGTTGCCGTTGCTGCGGTAGAAAGCGCCGGCCTGTCCCTTGAACAGCGTGCCTTCACCTGCCCTGGCGAATTCGGGGGCGGCGGAGTTGACGACGATCGTGCCGCCGATGCTGTCGCCACCGATGCTGACCGGCGTGATGCCGGCGAAGACCTTGACGCTGCCGACGTTGGTCGGGTCGATGTAGGACAGCGGGGGGTTCATGTGGTTGGCACAGCCGGAGATCAGGTCCATGCCGTCGACCTTGGTGCGTACCCGGTCGTCGGCCATGCCGTGGATCGCCGGCAGGCTGGAGACGCCGCCGGCACCCTGCAGGCTGACGCCGGGGATGTTGCGCAGCAGGCTGGCGGTGTCGCTGGTGCTTGCCCGCAGAGGGGCGAGGGTGCCGCTGTTCAGTGCTCCGGCGGCAGTGGGCGCCGGCTCGATGCGCGAGCCGCTGACGACGATTTCGTCAAGCGTCTGGGCATTGGCGGTGGTCTGTGCAGTGGCGGGTGTGATGACGGCGAGCGAGGCGATCGCAAGTGCGATCGGGCTTCTGCGGAACAGCATGGAATTCCCCCAAGAATTGACGTGCAACGATTCGGCTTTTTGGGCGAATTCTAGAGATGGCGGGCGTTACGCGGAATGTGACAAATTGCCACACGCGCATGGTCATGACTCAGAACAGGCTGGGCTGGCGCTCGTCGTGGTCCGGTCTGGCGGGGGCGATGAAGCGGCTGCAGTCGAGTTCGGGCAGGCCGGGAAAACCGAGGCGCCGCTTGTGCAGCGCAAAGCGCTGGCCGAGGAGGTCGGCGAAGTGGCCGAGCCCGTGCATGCGGTGGGTGAAGCGGGGGTCGTTGGCCTTGCCGCCGCGCATGTCGTAGAGGATGGCCATCACGCGGGCGGCCTTCTCCGGCGCGTGCCAGGCCAGCCAGCGTTCGAACAGGTCATGGAGTTCGTGCGGCAGGCGCAGCAGGCTGTAGCTGGCGCCGACGGCTCCGGCTTCGCGGGCGGCGGCGAGGATGCGTTCGAGTTCGTGATCGGTCAGGGCCGGAATGACGGGGGACACCATCACCGTCACCGGGACGCCCGCTGCCGCCAGCATGCGGATCGCCTGCAGCCGGGCGTGCGGCGCCGAGGCGCGCGGCTCCAGCCGGCGGGCGAGGTCGCCGTCCAGCGTCGTCAGCGAGATTGCGGCGTGAACCAGGTTTTCCCTGGCCATCGCCGAGAGCAGGTCGATATCGCGCTCGATCAGCGACGACTTGGTGATCAGCATGGCAGGATGCTTGCGCTCGAGCAGCACCTGCAGCACGGCGCGGGTGGTTCGCAGGCGGCGCTCGATCGGCTGCCAGGCGTCGGTATTGGTACCGATAGCGATCGGCCTGCACAGGTAGCCCGGCTTCGACAGCGCCTTCTGCAACAGCCGGGCCGCTTCCGGCTTGTGGTAGAGCTTGGTCTCGAAATCGAGCCCCGGCGAATGGCCGAGAAAGGCGTGGCTGGGTCGGGCGTAGCAATAGATGCAGCCGTGCTCGCAGCCGCGGTAGGGATTGAGCGACTGCTCGAAGGGGAGATCCGGCGAGTCGTTGTGGCTGAGGATGGTCTTCGCGCTGTCGATCAGGATTTCCGTCGCCGGGGCATCGCCGGCTTCCTGCCGCCAGCCGTCGTCCGCCGCCGCTCTCGTCCATGCCACAAAGCGCGAGTCGGGGTTGGCAGGCGCGCCGCGTCCCTTGGGCGGCGGGCGGGTGCCGCCATCGGTGTCGGGGAAGAGATCCTGGTCGGAGGCCATCTGGGAACGTATCGCGAAACTTTCGTGCCAAAGTCTTTGCCGGCGTAAGCCGTTCATTCTACGCCCTTGCGGGCCGGTCCCGGTTTCCGTCACGGCGGGCGTTTCGAGTAGAATCGAGCGCTTTCCCAACGTATCGAGATCAGGTTTTTGTCATGACGCCGCAAACCAAGCCGAACACGGACGACGTCCGCATCAAGGAAATCAAGGAACTGGTGCCGCCGGCACATGTCTTCCGCGAGTATCCGGTTTCCAGCCGCGCGGCGCAGACAACCTACAACGCCCGTCAGGCCATCCACCGCGTGCTGCATGGTGCCGATGACCGACTGCTGGTCGTCGTCGGGCCGTGTTCGATCCACGATTTCGACGCGGCGATGGAATACGCGAAGCGGCTGGAAAAGGAAATGGTGCGCCATGCCGACGATCTGATCGTGGTCATGCGTGTCTATTTCGAGAAGCCGCGCACCACCGTCGGCTGGAAGGGCCTGATCAACGATCCGCGGCTGGACGGTTCGTTCCGCATCAATGAAGGGGTACGGCTGGCGCGCAAGCTGCTGCTGGAGATCAACGACCTCGGCCTGCCCTGCGCGACCGAGTTCCTCGACACCATCACGCCGCAATACACGGCCGACCTGATCGCCTGGGGTGCCATCGGTGCCCGTACCACCGAGTCGCAGGTGCACCGCGAGCTGGCCTCCGGTCTGTCGTGCCCGGTCGGTTTCAAGAATGGCACCGACGGCAACGTGCGCATCGCGGTCGATGCCATCCGTGCCGCCAGCGCACCGCACCACTTCCTGTCGGTGACCAAGGGCGGCCATTCGGCGATCGTCTCGACGACCGGCAACGAGGACTGCCACGTTATCCTGCGTGGCGGCAAGGAGCCGAACTACGATGCGGCGAGCGTGGACAAGTGCTGCCAGGACATCGCCGCTTCCGGTCTGGCGGCGCGGGTGATGGTCGATTTCTCGCACGCCAACAGCAGCAAGAAATACGAGCGCCAGATCGAGGTGGCGAAGGATGTCGCCGGCCAGATCGGCGGTGGCGACGAACGCATCATCGGCGTCATGGTCGAGTCGCATCTGGTCGAAGGGCGACAGGACCTGTCGCCGGACAAGCCGCTCGAATACGGCAAGAGCGTCACCGACGCCTGCATCGGCTGGGAGGACACGCTGGTCGTTCTGGAAACCCTGGCACACGGTGTCCGCCAGCGGCGCCTGGTCGAGGCGACCTCCTGATCCGATGAGGCTGCCGGCCTCGCGCAGCGGCCGCTGGCTGGCTGGAACGGTCGCTGCGCTCTTCGTTTTCCGCTTCTGGTTTGCCGCCACGTTGCCGATGACGGGCGACGAGGCCTATTTCATCGTCTGGGGCGAACGGCCGGCCGGCGGCTATTACGACCATCCGCCGATGATCGGCTGGTGGCTCGCCGGCCTGTTGCCTTTCGGGCGTGCCGAATGGTGGTTGCGCCTGCCTTCCGTGTTGTTGCCTTTCCTGCTTGCCGCCGGTGCCTGGCACCTGCTGCGCCAAGTGTCGGTGGAACGCGCTCGCCTGGCCGCTTTGCTTGTCCTGCTGCAACCGGCCGATGTCTGGAACGTGCTGATCACGACCGATACGCCGGTCGTCCTGTTTTCGATGCTTGCCGTGCTTGCTTATGTGCAGGGAATGCGTAGTGCCTCGACCGGCTGGCACGCTATCGTCGGCCTGCTGCTGGGCGCGGCCTTCCTCGGCAAGTACTTCGCGGCACTACTGGGCTTCGCCTTTGCCGCCCACATCCTTTTCGTTCGCCGCGACCGTGGGCGCTTCTCCATGCTGCTCGTGCTGACCGTCTGCGCACTGCTCGGGCCGGCTTGGAACCTCTGGTGGAACAGCAGCCACTGCTGGTCGAACATCCTCTTCAACTTCTTCAATCGGACCGGAAAGGCCGGGTTCGAATGGGAGAATCCGCTTCTGTTCCTCGTCTCGCTTGCGTATCTGGCGACGCCGTGGCTTCTGTGGGCGTGTTGGCGCGAGCGCCGGGCCGTCGCCGAGACGCTGCGCCGGGATGCGATGGCACGTTCATTGTTCTGGCTTGCAGCAGTGCCGCTGTCGCTGTTCTGCCTCATTTCCTTCGGCAAGTCGGTCGGCCTCCACTGGCTGCTCGCATTCGTGCCGCTGCTCGCCATTGTGGCCGCAGCGGCGCTACCCGAGGCCCAGCTGTGGGCTGCGTGTCGTTGGTCTGCAGCCTTCGCGGTGGTGCATATTGCCGCGGCAATCGTGTTCCTCGCTTTGCCTCTCTCCGTATGGCAGGGAACCAGCCTGCATGCCGGCGCCGTCATGACGTTGAATGGCCCGACGCTTGTCCGCGAACTGCGTGAGCCGCTGGCCCGCTGTGGTGAAGGCTGCCTGCTTGGCATGGAGAGCTACTCATCGGCAGCGACCCTGGCCTACGCTGTGAATCGCCCGGTGCTGGTCTTCGGCGACGGCTCCTTCCATGGTCGCCAGGATGATTTCGATACCGATTTCCGCGCCTTGGCCGGCCGCGATTTTCTGCTCTTGCGCAAGGAGACTGTGCGTCCTGAAACCTATGCCCCCTTCTTCGAGCGCCTCGACATCTCGACCTTCGAAATCGACGGCGTACCCTTTCATGTTGTACATGGCCAGGGCTTCCGTTACGCCGTGTATCATGACCTCGTGCTGAACCGAGTACGACAGCGCTTCTACCAAGTGCAACGACTGCCGGCCTGGCTACCGAACCGGGGGTGCACTTTTGAAGACCGATATTTCCCCGGGGAGGCGGGCAAGTGAAGGCCTGGATCAAACTGCTGCGACCGCACCAGTGGCTGAAGAGCGGCTTCGTCTTCGTCGGCCTGCTCTTCGGGCACGCCTGGAATGAGCCGCAGACGGTCGTCCAGGTGCTGCTGGCTGCGGCGGCCTTTTCGCTGGCGGCTTCCAGCGTCTATGTCGGGAACGATCTGGTCGACCGCGAGCGCGATCGCCTGCATCCGAAGAAATCCCGGCGGCCACTGGCCTCGGGGGCGATCTCTGTCCAGTCCGCCGTCGCTGTCGGAATGATCTGCCTGGGGCTGGCCGCCGTTCTTGCCTGGCTGGCCTCGCCGACGGTGCTGGTGATCATCGTCGCCTATCTCCTGCTCAACGTCGGCTATACGCTCGGTCTGAAACACATCGTCCTGCTCGACGTTTTCATCATCGCGTCCGGCTTCATGCTGCGGCTCCTGGCCGGCACGCTCGGCGTCGGCATTGCGCCATCGCACTGGCTGCTGCTGTGCGGCCTGATGGTCACGCTCTTCCTTGGTTTCGCCAAGCGGCGCTCGGAACTGATGGCGCTCGAAGGCGATGCCGGCGGTCACCGGCAGGTGCTGGACGATTACGATCCGGCGCTGCTCGACAAACTCATCGGCATCTGTGCCGCCGCCACCATCGTCAGCTACAGCCTCTATACCGTGAGCGCCGATACGCTGGCGCTGCATGGCAGCGACCGCCTGGTGGCGACGGTGCCCTTTGTCGTCTACGGAATGTTCCGCTACCTGTATCGACTGCATCGCCGGGCCGGCGGCGGCGACCCGGCGGTCGACCTGCTCACCGACCGGCATCTGCTCGCGGCCGCCGTCGGCTGGCTGCTCGCCGTCCTCGTCATCCTCGCCTGATCAGGCGCCCCCGGGAGGATTTATTCGCAAGGTGCTTTCGCACCCTGCTCAGGCACACCCCAAGAGTGCTTCCTCGCGATGTGCGGCGCACATCCCTCAGGCGTCCCCCAAGAGGACTTGTTCGTGATGCGCATTGCGCATCACTCAGGCGTTCTTGCGCTGGACCCAGAGGACGTCGCCGCGGCCGCCGGCGACGTTGAGACTGCGCCCGAGGATGAAGAGCAGGTCGGAGAGCCGATTCAGATAGCGGCGCACGTTGTCGCCGACCGGCTCCTGTGCTGCCAGTGCCACCACGCTGCGCTCGGCACGACGGGCAACGGTGCGTGCGAGGTGGGCCAGTGCTGCCGGCCGGGTGCCGCCGGGCAGGATGAATTCCTTCAGTCGCGACAGGGGTTCGTTGAAGTCCTCGACCTGTTGTTCCAGACGCAGCACCTGCGCTTCGCTGACCATCGTCATGCCTGGGCAGCAAAGTTCTCCGCCGAGGTCGAACAGATCGTTCTGGATGCCGAGCAGGGCCTCCCGGATGTCGTCCGGCAGGTCTTCGGCAAGCAGCACGCCGAGCATCGAATTCAGCTCGTCGACTTCGCCAAGGGCATCGATGCGCTGGCTGTCCTTGCCGACACGGCTGCCGTCGCCGAGGCCGGTGGTGCCGGCGTCGCCGGTGCGGGTGACGATCTTCGAGAGGCGGTTGCCCATTTTCTGTTTCCTGTCAGAATGCGGTGGGCTGCCGGAACAAGACAAAAAGCGGGCCGGCAGATTTGATGTGCGTAGAAGTTGCGAATTATATCGGAGGGATTCGCGATGCCCCGTTTTTGCGCCAACCTTGGCTTCCTGTTCACGGAAGTCCCGTTTCCTGATCGTTTCGAACGTGCCGCCCGCGCCGGTTTCGGCGGTGTCGAGTACATGTTTCCCTATGAATACCCGGCGGCTGAACTCGCCCGCCTGTTGTCCAATAACGGCCTGCAGCAGGTGCTCTTCAACCTGCCGGCGGGGGACTGGGCGGCAGGGGAGCGAGGGCTGGCCGCCGTTCCCGGACGCGAGGCCGAATTTCGCGAAGGGGTCGAACTGGCCATCGATTATGCGCGCCAGCTCGGCTGCAGCCAGGTCAATGCGCTGGCCGGCATTCCGCCGGCAGGCTGTCGCAGCGAGGAAATCCGGGCGACGCTGGTGAGCAACCTGCGTTACGCGGCGCCGTTGCTGGCGGCGAACTGCATCCGCCTGCTCGTCGAGCCGATCAACAGCCGGGTGGACATGCCCGGCTTCTGGCTGGATACGCCGAGAAAGGCGCTGTCGCTGATCGAGGCGGTGGGCGAGCCGAATCTGTGGCTGCAATACGACGTGTATCACGCGCAGATCATGGAAGGCGACCTGGCGCGGACGATCGAGGCCAATTCCGGCCACATCGCGCACCTGCAGATTGCCGATAATCCGGGGCGGCACGAGCCGGGAACGGGCGAGATCAACTACCCGTACCTGTTCGCGCTCCTCGACCGGCTCGGCTACGAGGGCTGGGTGGGGTGCGAATACCGTCCGCAGGCCGGCAGCGAAGCCGGGCTGGGCTGGCTTGTGCATGCCGCCACGAAAGCGCGGGCGACGGAGCGGCTGGCGGACGGGGAAGCGCTGGCCGTCGGCTGAACGACTACCAGAACTTCCACCACCACTTCTTTTTCTTCATCGTCGCGTCCACTTCCTCGGTCCAGGTCTGGTATTGCTGCAGGCCTGCCTTCTGGAAGTGGGCGCCGAAGCGGCGGTCGCTGTCGTTGATGTGCTGCATCAGCCAGGTCTTGAGGAAGTGCAGCAGCTCGAAGGTGATGGTGGCGTTTTCCTTGTCCAGCTTCTCCTGCAGCGCAACGACCTGCTGGATCAGCTCCTCGTGCTGGGCCTTGTGGATCTCGAAGCCGGGGTAATGCGTCAGCCGCATCAGGCTTTCCTCGAGCAGGAAATGGGTGCGCGTATACTCGGCCAGCCGGTCGAGGATTTCGCGCGAGGTTGCCTTGCCGTGATGTTCGCGGATGGCTTCGTGCAACTGATTGAGCAGGTCGACGAGAACCTTGTGCTGTTCGTCGATTTCCTGGATGTCGATGCTGAATTCGTCTGACCAGTGGAAAAGGTCGGTGGTGGTTGCCATTGATGAAAGCTCCCTGTCTGTTTTCTTGTAACTTTTTGCGAGGCAGAGGTTACTTTCTTGGCGATTTCCGATTTTGATATGGATCAAAATGGTGCAAGCAGGCAGTGGACGCCGGTACGTGCCCGTCGACTCCTGCACGACATGCTGGGAGCCGCCATCGCTGCCGCGCTGCCCGAACGCTGTCTTCCGCCCTGGCTGCCTCCGCCCCCGCGCGGTCGCCTGATCGTCATCGGTGCCGGCAAGGCGGCCGCATCGATGGCGGCGGCGGTCGAGGCGAACTGGCCGGGGCCCCTGTCCGGGCTGGTGGTGACCCGCTACGGCCATCGCGTACCGACGCAGCGCATCGAGGTCGTCGAGGCTGCGCATCCGGTGCCGGACGCCGCCGGTCTCGCGGCCGCAAGGCGTATCCGGACCATGGTGCAGGGCTTGAACGAGTATGATCTGGTGCTGGCGCTGATTTCCGGTGGCGGCTCCGCGCTGCTGGTCGAACCGGCCGAGGGCGTGTCGCTGGAAGAAAAGCGGGCGCTGACTTCCCGCCTGCTTGCCTGCGGTGCTTCGATCCACGAGATCAACTGCGTACGCAAGCATCTGTCGGCAATCAAGGGCGGGCGTCTGGCCGCCGCCGCCTGGCCGGCGCAGGTCGTCACGCTGGCCATCTCGGATGTCGCCGGCGACGACCCGGAAGTGATCGCCTCCGGCCCGACCGTGGCCGACCCGTCTACCTGTGCCGATGCCCTGGCCGTGCTCGCGCGCTATCGCATCGAGCTGCCGGCGGCACTGCGGTCGCGCCTCGCCGCTGGCGAACTGGAAACCCCGAAGCCTGGCGACACCCGTCTGGCATGCGCTTCCTTCCATCTTGTCGCCAGTCCGCCGCAGGCCTTGGCTGCTGCTGCCGACGTCGCTCGCGCTGCCGGTGTCGTGCCGCTGATCCTCGGTGACCAGGTCGAAGGCGAGGCCCGCGAGGTCGCCCGCGCCTTCGCCGGCATTGCCCGCAGCTGCGCCAGCCGCGCCTTGCCGCTGCCGGCTCCCTGCGTCTTGCTTTCCGGCGGAGAAACGACGGTGACCCTGGGTGCGTCGCCGGGGCGCGGCGGGCGCAACAGCGAATTCCTGCTGGCACTGGCGCTGGCCCTCGATGGATGCCGCGGCATTTATGCGCTGGCAGCAGACACCGATGGCATCGACGGCTCCGAGGACAATGCCGGGGCCGTCGTCACCCCGGATACGCTGGCCCGGGCACGGTCTCTCGGCATCGACCCACGCCGGCGGCTGGACGAGCACGACGCCTGGGGTTTTTTCGATGCACTCGGCGATCTCGTGCGGACCGGGCCGACCATGACCAACGTCAATGACTTCCGCGCCATTCTCGTCGTCTGATCGACGCGAGGGATTTTCATGATGTCCGACTGGAAATACTGTTCAACGATGTTCACATTGCGAAATCGTCGGCGTATGATCCCAACCCATTGTCTGACAACCTGATTTATATGCCACTAGAGACCTTCAGCCGTATTCATCGTCCGCCGCGCCTCAGCGAGGAAGTGTCGGCCGAACTCGAGGCACGCATCCTGCGGGGCGACTATGCACCGGCGGCGCAGTTGCCGACCGAAAAGGTGCTGGCCGAAACCTTCGGCGTCAGTCGTGCCGTTGTCCGCGAGGCGATTGCCAGACTCAAGGCCGATGGCCTGATCGAAACCCGGCAGGGGGCAGGGGCCTTCGTCGCCGCCAACCCGAAGAGCCTCAACTTCCGTCTCGCACCCGGCGGCGAGGATGGCCTGCTGCATATCTTCGAACTGCGGACGATGATCGAGGCCACCATTGCCGATCTCGCCGCCCGCCGCCGCTCGCAGGAAGACATCGCTGCGATGCGTGACGCACTGGCGCGCATGGATGAAGCGCTGGCCAGCGAGAAGGATGGTTCCGAGGCCGACGACGATTTCCACCTGGCCATCGCTGCCGCAACCCACAACCAGTACGTCCAGCGCCTGGCGGAGTTCCTCGGGCGCCAGTTCTCCGAGTCGCGCCGCATGGCCTGGATCGACCATCCGCGCGGCATGGAGTCGCCGCGCGAAGCGCAGCGCGAGCACTTCCTCCTGCTCGATGCGATCACGGCTGGCGATCCGGCCGCGGCCCGCGCCGCCGCCCATGTGCACCTGCGCGGCGCGGCCGAGCGGGTCGGCGTCGAGCTGCCGTACGACCTTGGCGGCAACGCCGCCAAGAGCTGAAACCTTTCCCCCGGAGTTCGCCATGGCGTTCGCCAACGACGTCCGCTTCACGGTCGACAAACGGGCGGTCCTTGCCCGCCTGCAATCGATACTGCCCCCCGAGACGCTGCTGACCGAAGACGAGGAGTTGCGCCCCTACGAATGCGACGGGCTGACGGCCTATCGCGCGCTGCCGATGCTGGTGGTGCTGCCGCATACGGAGGCTCAGGTGCAGTCGGTGCTGCGGGTCTGCCATGAATTGAAGGTGCCGGTGGTTCCGCGCGGTGCTGCCACCGGCCTGTCCGGCGGTGCGATGCCGCACGAGGATGGCGTCGTGCTGTCGCTGGCCCGTTTCAAGAAAATCCTGAAGATCGACCCGCTGTCGCGCACGGCGATCGTCCAGCCCGGCGTGCGCAACCTGGCCGTGTCGGAAGCCGCGGCACCGCACGGCCTCTACTACGCGCCCGATCCCTCCTCGCAGATCGCCTGCACCATCGGCGGCAACGTCGCCGAGAACTCCGGCGGCGTGCATTGCCTGAAGTACGGGCTGACCGTGCACAACGTGCTCAAGGTGCGTGGCTTCACCATCGAGGGCGAGGCTGTCGAATTCGGTGCCGACGCGCTCGACGCCGCCGGCCTCGACCTGCTCGCCATCATCAACGGCTCCGAAGGGCTGCTCGCGGTGATCACCGAAGTGACGGTGAAGCTCACCCCGAAGCCGGAACTGGCGCAGGTCGTGCTGGCCTACTTCGACGACGTGCAGAAGGCCGGCAACGCAGTTGCCGATGTCATCGCCGCCGGCATCATCCCGGGCGGCCTGGAAATGATGGACAAGCCGGCGACGCACGCCGTCGAGCCCTACGTGAAGGCCGGCTACGACCTCGACGCCGAGGCCGTGCTGCTCTGCGAATCGGACGGCACGCCAGCCGAGGTCGCCGAGGAAATCGAACGCATGAAGGCGGTGCTGGAGAAGAGCGGCGCCACCTCGCTCGTCGTTTCGCAGAGCGAGGCCGAGCGTCTGCGCTTCTGGGCCGGGCGCAAGGCTGCCTTTCCGGCGGTCGGCCGTATTACCCCCGATTATCTGTGCATGGACGGCACCATCCCGCGGAAGCGCCTGGCCGAGATGCTGGAAGCGATCGCCGACCTCTCGGTGAAGTACGGGCTGCGCTGCGCCAACGTCTTCCACGCCGGCGACGGCAACCTGCATCCGCTGATCATGTACGACGCCAACCAGCCGGGCGAACTCGAACGTGCGACCGGTTTCGGCACCGAGATTCTCGAACTGTCGGTGAAGCTGGGGGGAACCATCACCGGCGAGCACGGCGTCGGCGTCGAGAAGATCGATGTGATGGCGGCGCAGTTCTCGCCGGCGGAGATTTCCGCCTTCCATCGGTTGAAGGCAGCCTTCGACGAGCAGGGCTTGCTCAATCCGGGCAAGGGCATTCCGACGCTTGCTCGCTGCCGCGAATACCTGCAGACACGCGCCGCTGTCGGCATAACGACCAACCCGGCTGCCCCGAGGTTCTGATGGACGCGACACTCAAGGAATGGATCGGGCGCGTGCACGATGCACGCGAGAACGAGCGGGCGATCTGCGTCCGTGGCGGTGGCAGCAAGGATTTCTACGGCCGTCTGCCGAGCGGGGACGTGCTTGATACCACGGTCTATCGTGGCATCGTCGCCTATGAGCCGACCGAGCTGGTCATCGTCGCCCGCGCCGGGACACCGCTGGCCGAACTGGAGGCCGTGCTGGCCGAGAAAGGCCAGTGCCTGCCGTTCGAGCCGCCGCACTTCGCCTCTCCGGCGGCGCCCGGCTCCCAGGCCGGCGGGCAGGCCACGGTCGGCGGCATGGTCGCGGCCGGCCTCTCCGGTCCGCGCCGCGCGTCCGTCGGGTCGGTGCGTGACTACGTACTGGGCGTACGCATGATCGACGGCAAGGGCGAACTGCTGTCGTTCGGCGGTCAGGTCATGAAGAACGTTGCCGGCTACGATGTGCCGCGCCTGATGGCCGGAAGTCTCGGTACGCTCGGACTGATTGCGGAAGTGGCCCTGAAGGTGCTGCCGCTGCCGATTGCCGAACGCACCCTGCGCTTCTCGCTGAGCGAGGCGGAGGCCCTGCAGAAGCTCAACCACTGGGGTGGCCAGCCGCTCCCGATCGCCGCGTCGGCATGGCTCGATGGCTGTCTCAGCGTGCGCCTGATGGGTGCCCGGGCCGCGGTCGATGCCGCACAGACGGCACTCGGTGGCGAGGTCGTCGCTGACGCTGCGGCTTTCTGGCAGTCCTTGCGCAACCAGACGCACGCCTTCTTCAACGGCAACGACGCGCTCTGGCGTCTCTCGGTGGCGTCGGTGACGCCGCCGCTGGCTTGCTCCGCTCCCTCGCTGATCGAATGGGGCGGTGCCCAGCGCTGGCTGCGCGGCGATCTCGACGCCGAGCAGATGCGTTCCCTGGCGGCCGGTGCCGGCGGGCACGCCACGCTGTTCCGCGGCGCCGAGGCAGCCAGGATCGCTGCCGGCGTCTTCCAGCCCCTGTCGCCGGTACTCATGAAGATCCACGGCAGGATGAAGCGCGCATTCGATCCGCACGGGGTCTTCAACCCCGGCCGCATGTACCCGGATTTCTAGAAAGCGCTGACGATGCAAACCAACCTGATCGAATCCTTCAAGGACACGCCGGAAGGTCGCGAGGCGGATGCCATCCTGCGCACCTGCGTGCATTGCGGCTTCTGCACCGCGACCTGTCCGACCTACCAGCTGCTCGGTGACGAACTCGACGGTCCGCGTGGCCGCATCTATCTGATCAAGCAGATGCTCGAAGGCAACGCAGTGACCGAGAAGACCCAGTTGCATCTCGATCGCTGCCTGACCTGTCGCTCGTGCGAAACCACCTGCCCGTCGGGGGTGAAATACCACCGCCTGCTCGACATCGGCCGCGACTTCATCAACCGCCGCGTGCAGCGGCCACTGCTGCAGCGGGTGGTGCGGGGTGCCCTGAAGGAAGCCTTGCCGCGGCCGTGGATATTCCGGCCGGCGGTGGCCGTCGGCCAGATGTTGCGCCCCCTGCTGCCGCAGGCGCTGGCCGACAAGGTGCCGACGCCGGCGGCCGGGCAGTCGCGTGGCTGGCCGGAGAAATCCGCTCATCCGAGACGGATGCTGGCGCTGGCCGGCTGCGTGCAGCCGGGCCTGGCGCCGAACACCAATGCCGCCACGGCACGCCTGCTCGACCGCATCGGCATCACGCTGTTCGAGGCGCCGGAAGCCGGCTGCTGCGGCGCCTTGCGCTTCCACCTCGACGCCCAGCAGGAGGCGCTCGCCGACATGCGCCGCAACATCGACGCCTGGTGGCCGCATGTCGAGCAGGGGGTCGAGGCGATAGTGATGACCGCTTCCGGCTGCGGCGCCCACGTCAAGGAATACGGCCTGCTGCTCAAGGACGATCCGGTCTATGCAGCCAAGGCCGAGCGCATCGCGTCGCTCACCCGCGATGTTTCGGAGGTGCTGGCGGCCGAGGCGGCCGCCCTCAAGCCCTTGCTTGCCGCCAAGACCCAGGTGCCGCTGAAGCTGGCCTTCCATTCGCCCTGCACCCTGCAGCACGGGCAGAAGATCAAGGGGGTGATCGAGGATCTGCTGCAGGCAGCCGGTTGCGAACTGACGCCGGTTGCCGATCCGCATCTCTGCTGCGGCTCCGCCGGGACCTACTCGATCCTGCAGCCGGAATTGTCGCGCCAGTTGCGCGACAACAAGGTCTCCGCGCTCTCCGCAGGTGCCCCGAAGGTGATCGTAACTGCTAATATTGGCTGCCAGACCCACCTGCAGAGTGGCTGTGCGACACCCGTCCGACACTGGGTGGAAATCATCGAAGAACGAATCTAGGCACTCACCGCGAGTGGGGCCTCACCGCGGCACAAGGGGACGTGATGGCCATCGACCAGGCCTTGCTGGCAACGCTTTCGGCAGATGAGGGCAAGAGCGTCAAGCGTCTCGTCGACAAGGGCATCAAGCTGCCGCCGCAGCCGCATGTGCTGGAGGAAATGCGGCACCTGCTGACCCGCGGCGTCACCGACCTCCGCGTCATCTCGCGCAGCATCAGTCAGGATGCCGGCATCGTCGCCGCGCTCTTCCGCGTCGTGCAAAGCGCTGCCTACCGGCGCATGCAGCCCTTCGAGTCGGTCGAGGAAATCCTGCAGGCCATCGGTACCCGGCAGACCTTCAACATCGTGCAGGCAGTCGCGCTTGCCGCGGCCGTTCCGTCGAAACACAACGCCAAGGCCTTCGAGGCCTTCTGGGCGCGTTCGCGGGCGGTCGGCCGGATTGCCATGCTGATTGCCGAAGATCGGGTCTCGGTGTGCAACATCTTTCCGGACCAGGCCTATCTCGCCGGCATCTTCCACGACTGCGGCGTACCGGTCCTGATGCAGCGCTTCTCCACCTACTGCAAGGCGATGCAGCTCGACGAGCCGGGCTGCTGGCTCGACCTCGCCGAAGAGGACAAACGCTTCAATGCCGATCATTGTGTCGTCGGCTATCTCGTCGGCAAGCACTGGAAGCTGCCGGATTTCATCTGCGACGCGATCCGTTTCCATCACGACATGGCGAGCCTCGGCAACCACGCGGCGCGGACCATGGTCGGCATCCTGCAACTGGCGATCCAGCTCTATTACCAGGATCTGCACATCGACAATCCGGAGTGGCAGTCGGTGCAGGGCGATGTGGCGGAAGAACTCGGCCTGCATCCGGAAGCATTGCCGGAATTCATGGACGAGATCCTGGAGCGCTACCAGAGCGAGCCGACGCACTGATCATGGTCATGCACCTTGACACCGCCGCGCCCGGCCACGCCGCCATGCACGACAGCTTCCGCTGGCAGGTGCCGGCGCGCTACAACATCGGTGTCGACATCTGCGGTCGATGGGCCACCGACCGGACCCGCTTCGCGCTGTACTACGAGGACGACGCCGGCCATACCTCGGCATGGACCTTCCACGACATCCAGTGCGCGGCGAATCGTCTTGCCAACGTGCTGGGCGCACTCGGCACCCGGCGCGGCGATCGCGTCGCGATCATGATGCCGCAGCGGCCGCACACCGGCATTGCCCATGTTGCCGTCTACCAGATGGGTGCCGTCGCACTGCCGCTCTCGCACCTGTTCGGCCCCGATGCGCTCGAGTACCGTCTGGCCGATGCCGGCGCGCATGTTGCCATCGTCGACGAGACGACGCTGCCGAAGCTCCTCGAAATCCGCGATCGTCTGCCCGATCTCAGGCACATCATCGGTGTCGACATCGACCCTTCGATTGCCGCTGCGGCAGGCATCAAGCCCTGGGGGGCGGTGCTCGAACACGCCTCGCCACGCTACCAGCCGGTGGACACGGCGGCCGACGACCCGGCGATGATCATCTATACCAGCGGCACGACGGGAAATCCGAAGGGCGCGCTGATGGCGCACCGGACGCTGATCGGCAACCTCTCCGGCTTTGTCTGCTCGCACGATTTCTTCCCGCAGCCCGGCGACATGTTCTGGTCGCCGGCCGACTGGGCGTGGACCGGCGGCCTTTTCGACGTGCTGCTGCCGGTGTGGCGCTTCGGCCAGCCTCTCCTTGCCTACAAGGGTCGCTTCGATGCCGAGAAGGCCTTCACCCTGATCGAGAAGTACGGTGTGCGCAACACCTTCCTCTTCCCGACCGCGCTGAAGATGATGATGAAGGCGGTGCCCGAGCCGAAGGCGCGCTACGACATCAACCTGCGCACGATCATGAGTGCCGGCGAGCCGGTCGGCGAGGCGGTCTTCCACTGGGCGCAGGACAAGCTCGGCGTCACCATCAACGAGATGTTCGGGCAGACCGAGATGAACTACGTCGTCGGCAACTGTGCCGCAGCATGGCCGGCGCGACCGGGTGCGATGGGCTGCGCCTATCCCGGACACCGCGTCGGTATCATCGACGAACTCGGCAATCCGTTGCCGCCGGGCGAGACCGGCGAGGTTGCCGTGCATAGAAGCTGCAACGGGCAGCCCGATCCGGTGATCCTCCTCGAATACTGGAAAAAGCCGGAAGCGACTGCCGAGAAGTTCACACCCGAAGGCTGGGGGCGGACCGGCGATCTGGCGCGCCTCGATGAGGATGGCTACTTCTGGTATCAGGGCCGCGCCGACGACGTCTTCAAGAGCGGTGGTTACCGCATCGGTCCGGCCGAGATCGAGAACTGCCTGCTCAAGCACGCAGCCGTCGCCAATGCCGCGGTGATCGGAGTACCGGACGAAGATCGTGGTGCCGTGGTCAAGGCTTTCATCGTCCTGCAGCCGGGATTCGTCGCCGGCGATACACTGGTGGCCGAGCTGCAGGCCCATGTCAGGAAGACGCTGGCGCCGTACGAGACGCCGAAGGCGATCGAGTTCGTCGAGGCCTTGCCGATGACCACGACCGGCAAGATCCAACGACGCCTCCTTCGCCAGCAGGAAACAACCCGAATGGAAAACAAGCCATGAGCGACAACGAAGCCGTAGTTCCCCCCGCCCAGGACCGGCGAAGGAATGCCAGGCTGCGGGGCCTGTTCGATACTGCCTACGCGATGATCGAGCCGTTCTTCGATCCCGACCAGGGCTGGGGCGGGCACTCGCTCGAACACCTCGCTTTCCGCGTCCTGCGCGAGAATTTTCCCGACCTGTCGGGTGAGGAAGTGCACACCATCGTGGTGGCGGCACATCGCGTCTATATCGAACGCTATCCTGCACGGAGCGCGCATCTGCGCCGCCCGGGCGAACTGGGCGGGCCGCGCGGCTGACGCCCGCCTGCTTGTGACGAAGGTGATAGACTTGCGGCCCGGGGGAGGGGCTCGATGCCGCTGACAATAGATGCCTGCGTCGCCCAGCATATCGGCGACCGCAAGGAACAGCAGGACCGTGTTGGAATCTTTCCGCATCCGAAGCGGGGTGGTGTCGCGCTCGCCGTCGTCGCCGACGGCATGGGCGGGCATGCCGGCGGTGCGCTGGCTGCCGAGCAGGTCCTCTATACCGCACGCAACAACCTCGAACACTACACGCCGGGGGAAGATACCCCGCGCTCGCTGCTCGAAGCGAGCATCCACGAAGCGCATACCATGATCAAGGCGATGCGCATGGTGAACGAAAAGGACCCGCACAGCACGGCGGTCATGCTCCTGCTGCAGCCGGGCAAGGTGAGCTGGGCGCATTGCGGCGACAGCCGCCTCTACCGCTTCCGCAACGACCAGACGATCTTTCGCACGACGGACCATTCCTACGTCGAGCATCTCGTCGCGCAGGGCAAGATCACCGCCGAGCAGGCGCTCGTCCATCCGAACCGGAACATCCTGCTGACCTCGATGGGGGGCGGGGAAGCGCCCAAGATCGCCTATGGCGATGCCGCCGACCTGCAGGGCGGCGACAGCTTCCTGCTCTGCTCCGATGGCCTGTGGGGTTACTTCAGCGACGCCGAACTGGCCGGCGTCGTCGCCGCTCTGTCCGCTCGCGAAGCGGCCGAAACCCTCCTCAACCGCGCGCGCAGTCGCGGCAATGGCGAGGGCGACAACGTCTCGGTCGCCATCCTCAAGCTGATCGAGGTACCAGCGAAAAAGAAATAGCGGGATCGTTCCGTCCCACCAAAAGCAAACGGCCCCGGAATCGTCTCCGGGGCCGTTTGCTTTTGTTCGCTGCGTTCCGTGCCTAACGGGGCTTGCCGAGGCCGCCCAGCAATGCCGCTACCGGCCGTTTCGGCTTGTGCGGGTCAGGCTTGGCATGCGGCTTGTCGTCGAGCGGAATCTCGCCGCGCGGTTCGAGTTCCTTTTCCACGTAAGGCGCAGTGAAATCAAAACCGTCCGGGGCGATATTGCGGTTTCTGGCCGGGCTGTGGCGCGACGGCGGGCGCGGTTCGCGACGTGGTGCGGCGACCGGCGGCGGAGCTTCCGGCCGGCGGTGATGCTTCTTCTTGCCCGTCGGCGGGTATTCGTAGTCGTATTCGGGGTCGAAGCCGGGAATGAGCACCTGCTCGACCTGGATCTTGATCAGCTTCTCGATGTCGACCAGATATTGCACCTCGTCGGCCGAAACCAGCGACACCGCCGTGCCCTTCTTGCCGGCGCGGCCGGTGCGGCCGATGCGGTGCACGTAGTCTTCCGGCGTGTGCGGCAGTTCGAAGTTGATCACGTGCGGCAGCTCGTCGATGTCGAGGCCGCGGGCAGCGACGTCGGTGGCGACCAGTACCTTCACCGAGCCGTCCTTGAAGGCTTCCAGCGCCTTCAGGCGTTCCGACTGCGACTTGTCGCCGTGGATGGCGTCGGCGGCAATGCCGGCCTTGGCCAGCTCACGGGCGAGCTTGCCGGTTTCCTGCTTGGTGCGGGTGAATACCAGCACCTGATCGTATTCGTCAGATTTGAGCAGCTTGGTCAGCAGCGCGCGCTTGGCCTCGGCGGAAACCGGGTGCACGCGGTGCGTGATCGTCTCCGACACCGTATTGCGCTTGGCGACTTCGACCAGCTCCGGCGACTTGAGCATCGTGTCGGCGAGCTTCTTGATCTCGTTCGAGAAGGTCGCCGAGAAGAGCAGGCTCTGCCGGGTGTCCTTCGGCAGCAGGTTGATGATGCGCGTGACGTCGGGGATGAAGCCCATGTCCAGCATGCGGTCGGCTTCGTCGAGGACGAGGGCCTGCACACTCTGGAAGTTCAGGCATTTCTGCTCGACCAGGTCGAGCAGGCGGCCGGGCGTGGCGACGAGGAACTCGACGCCCTTCCTGATGGTTTCGATCTGCGGCTTGATGTCGACGCCGCCATAGACGCACAGCGTGCGGAACGGCGTGTATTTGGCGTAACCCTGCAGGTTCTCGTGCACCTGGATCGCCAGCTCGCGCGTCGGCGCCAGGATCAGTGCGCGCACCGGGTGCTTGGCCGGCGACGGGCTCGGGCTGGCATGTGGCAGCAGGCGCTGCAGCAGCGGCAGCGTGAACGCTGCGGTCTTGCCGGTGCCGGTCTGGGCGCCGCCCATGATGTCCTTGCCGGCCATGACCAGCGGGATCGCCTTCTGCTGGATCGGCGTCGGTTCGGTGTAGCCCTGTTCGGCTACGGCACGGAGGATTTCTGGCGCAAGGCCGAGCTCGTCAAAACGCATCGGCGGCACCCTTAAACGAATTTGTAATCAATGGCATAGGCGGCGGATTATACACGAACGGAGGCGCCACGGCGGCAAGCAGCTTGCCCTGCCCTACAATGGCCGGAAAAACCGACGACAAGGAGCTCCCCCATGGAATACGTCACCCTCGGCCAGTCCGCCCTCCGGGTTTCCCGTCTCTGCATCGGCACGATGACCTTCGGCGTGCAGAATACCGAGGCCGAAGGCCACTCCCAGCTCGACCGTGCCTTCGCCGCCGGCATCAACTTCGTCGATACTGCCGAGATGTATGCGGTGCCGCCGTCGGCCGAGAGCTACGGCAAGACCGAGCGGATCGTCGGCACCTGGCTGAAGCGCCAGCCGCGCGACAAGGTGGTCCTCGCCACCAAGGCGACCGGGCCGGGCCGCTCGCTGTCGTGGATCCGCGGTGGCCCGACCGGCTTCGATGCGGCCAACCTGACGGCAGCGCTCGACGGTTCGCTGCAACGGCTGCAGACGGACTACGTCGACCTCTACCAGCTGCACTGGCCGGCCCGCAACCAGCCGATGTTCGGGCAGTGGCAGTACGAGCCCGAGAAGGAGCGCGGCGGCACCGATATCCGCGAGACGCTGGAAGTGCTGGCTGGCTTCGTCAAGGCGGGGAAGGTACGCCACATCGGTGTTTCCAACGAGCATCCGTGGGGCGTCATGCGCTTCACGCAACTGGCCGAGGCGCACGGACTGCCACGCATCGTGTCGATGCAGAATGCCTACAACCTGCTCAACCGGACGTACGACAGCGGGCTGGCGGAAGTCTGCCACCGCGAGCAGGTCAGCCTTCTTGCCTACTCGCCGCTCGGCTTCGGCTTTCTCTCCGGCAAGTACCTTGACAACCCGTCGGCCCCGGGGCGGGTGACGCAGTTCTCGGGCTTCGCGCAACGCTATTCGAAACCCAACGTCAAACCGGCGGTTGAGGCCTATGCGATGCTGGCGCGTGAGCATGGGCTCACACCGGCGCAACTGGCGCTGGCCTGGTGCTACCGCCGCTGGTGCGTGGCGAGCACGATCATCGGCGCGACGACGATGGCGCAGCTGGACGAGGACCTCGGTGCCTGGAGCGTCCGGCTGTCGGATGAGGTTCTCGCGGCCGTCGATGCCATCCACCTGCGCTATACCAACCCGGCGCCCTGAAACGGACAGGGGCGCTGCAGCGCCCCTGTTTTGCTTGTTGCCGGCCTGATCTTCGGCCTTTGATCCGGCCTGTTACCAGGGCTGCTGTCCAGCCCTTCAGCCTATTTCTCCGCCTTTTTCTCGGCTGCCTTCTCCACCGGCTTTTCGGTCTTGGCCGCCGCTTCCTCGACCGGCTTGCGCCGGGTGCCCGGTGCCGCGGGCGGCGGCAACTGCGGTTCGACCGAGTCGATCTTGTTCGTGCGCATGTAGGTGTCCATTTCCTGCCAGCCGGCGAAGACCGGGGCTTTCGGCAACCAGTGGTAGATCGCGTAGCAGTCCTCGATGGCGCGACCGGAGTGACGGCAGGCACCGCCGACGGCCTTGCCTTCGGCCTCGACCTTGGCCGCCTTGGCGTTCGGGTCCTCGATGCCCATCTGCTGCTGCACGATATCGCAGCCGGTAAGGGTCAGGACAAGCGGCAGGGCGAGAAGCAGGGATCGCGTCATGGTGGTTCTCAGTTGGCGAAGGCAGCGATGCCCGTCTGGGCACGGCCTAGGATCAGGGCATGGATGTCGTGCGTACCTTCGTAGGTATTCACCACTTCCAGATTGAGCATGTGGCGGACGACCCCGAATTCGTCGGAGATGCCGTTGCCCCCATGCATGTCACGGGCGAGGCGGGCGATGTCGAGCGCCTTGCCGCAGTTGTTGCGTTTCAAGAGCGAGGTCATCTCCGGAGCATCCCTGCCTTCGTCCTTCAGCCGGCCGAGGCGCAGTGCGCCCTGCAGGCCGAGGGCGATCTCGGTCTGCATGTCGGCGAGCTTCTTCTGGATCAGCTGGTTGGCGGCGAGCGGGCGGTCGAACTGCTTGCGGTCGAGCGTGTATTGCCGCGCCGCATGCCAGCAGAACTCGGCGGCGCCCATGGCACCCCAGGCGATGCCGTAGCGCGCCGAGTTGAGGCACATGAACGGCCCCTTCAGACCCTTCACGCCGGGCAGCAGGTTGTCGTCCGGAACGAAAACGTCGTCCATGACGATCTCGCCGGTGACCGAGGCACGCAAACCCATCTTGCCGTGAATGGCCGGGGTGGAAAGCCCCTTCATCCCCTTCTCGAGCAGGAAGCCGCGGATCTCTCCTGCGTCGTCCTTGGCCCAGACCACCATCACGTCGGCAATCGGCGAATTGGTGATCCACATCTTGCTGCCGGAGAGCGAATAGCCGCTGGCAACCTTCGTTGCACGTGTTGCCATCGAGCCGGGGTCGGAGCCGTGGTCCGGTTCGGTCAGGCCGAAGCAGCCGATCTTCTCGCCTTTGGCCATGGCTGGCAGCCAGCGCTGCTTCTGCTCCTCCGAGCCGAACGCGTAGATCGGGTACATTGCCAGCGAGGACTGCACGCTCATCATCGAGCGATAGCCCGAATCGATGCGTTCGATTTCCCGTGCAACGAGGCCGTAGACGACATGGGATGCACCGGGGCAACCGTAGCCGGCGATGGTGGTGCCGAGGAGCCCGAGTTCGCCCATTTCGCGGAAGATCGCCGGGTCGGTCCGTTCATGGCGGAAGGCGTCGAGCACGCGCGGCTGCAGACGCTCCCGTGCCCAGCTGCGGGCCGTGTCGCGCACCATGCGTTCTTCGTCGCTCAGCTGTGCGTCAAGCAGCAGCGGGTCTTCCCAGTTGAAACGGCTCATTGTCGGCGCAGTCGGGGCGGAAATTGCTGGATATCGGGATGATCCGGCATTTTAACCACATTGCCCGGATTGCGGCCGCAGCCCGGTCAGTCCCGGGTACGCCGGTCGTGGCCGGTGCGTCGCTCAGGCCCGCCATAGTTCCGGTCGTCCTCGTGGTGCCGCCGGTCGGGACCGCGGCCGATGTCGGGCGAAGCGTGCGAGGGTTGCGCCTGGTGTTCCTCGATGCGGTGCTGGATCTCCGCCGTGATCTTTTCCAGCTGTTCGTCGGGCAGCGACTCGGCCAGGGCGAGGATCTTCCGCCGGGCCGCCTCGTCATTGCGCTTGACGGCATTGAACAGCAGCCAGAGCGCGAGCGCGTTGATCGTCACCCACATGATCTCCAGCTGCAGCAGTGGCGTGTACAGCGGGCGCTGCGAACGGTCGCCGAAGATGAAGTAGAAGCTGTCGAAGGTCGGGCCGACGTTCCGCTGCAGGGAGTTGTAGGGCTCGAACGGCGGGAAGAGCAGGATCAGTGCGAGGTTCAGCACGGCAAAAACGATGATCCCCTCGGAGTAACGGAAGGTCGGGATGTCCTCGTCGTGGTGCAGCTTGGTCTGCAGCAGCAGCCAGGCGGCGAGTGCGTTGGCGCCGAGGAACATGAGCTGCAGGGTGAGCAGCGTGGAGTGCAGCGATTTGCTGCCGAGTGCCGTGAACAGCGGGTAATAGCCGTCGAAGCTTTCCGGCATTCCGCGCATCAGCGGCTGGCTGTTGAACGGGGCGAAGAGAACCATCACCAGCGCGTTGAGCAGCGCGATGATGACAACGAGTCTCTGGTATTTGTTCATTGGATCGCGTCCAGTCGGGCACCCGGAAGGGGTTGGGGTACGGGGTGTCGTGCATTGCCGCCCGGTGAATGCCTTCTGCCCGGGCTAGCGTCCTGCTTGTCCGAATGCCGCTGCCATTATCGGAACTTGCCGGGTTCCTGGCAAGGCGGCTGCTCCCGGCCGTTGGTGGCATAATTAAAAGATGCGTCGGTCCCGCGCCGGCGACTCGTTCCAGTCAAGAGGTGTCCCCATGCAACAACGCCGTTTCTCTCCCCGACTTCCTGCGCTTCTGCTCTCGCTCGGCCTTGCCGGCGCGGCCTCTGCAGTGACCGAAGTCGACTTCTACCATCAGCTCGACAGCGCACGCGCCGCGAAGCTTGCCCACCTGGTGGACCATTTCAACAGCCAGAGCAAGGAGTATCGCGTCCGCCTCGTGCATCAGGCCAGCGACGGAACGCCGGCAGTGCTCAATCTGGCGACGCCGGAGTCGGTGCTCGATTTCGCGAATCGCCGCGGCAGTTTCCAGCCCCTGCACCGGGTGATGGCGACAGCCAAGGAAAAATTCGATGGCAAGCAGTTCTCGCCGGAGTTGCGGGTTCGTGTCGCCGATGCCAGGGGCAACCTCAACGCCCTGCCGCTCGCCATGTCGACGCCGGTGCTCTTCTACAACAAGGCCGCTTTCCGCAAGGCGGGGCTGGATCCCGAGAAGCCGCCGAAAACCTGGTGGGAGATGCAGGACATGGCCGGCAAGCTCTTCGATTCCGGACTGCGCTGCCCCTACACCAGTTCCTGGCAGTCCTGGGTGCATATCGACAACACCTCGGCGCTGAATGCGGGTGAAATTTCCGGGCCGAAGGGCACCCTGGCCTTCAACGGTCTTGTTCAGGTCAAGCACATCGCGCTGCTCGCCAGCTGGCACAAGAGTTCCTATTTCAAGTATTTCGGGCGTCGCGACGAGGCCGACCGGCACTTTGCCGCCGGCGAGTGCGGCATGCTGACCTCGAGCTCGGCGGCGGCACCGATGCTGCGCGAGTCGCCGGCACTGGACGTCGGCGTCGCACCGCTGCCCTATTACGACGATGTCTATGGCGCACCGAAACATACGCTGGCCGACGGCGCCTCGATCTGGATCGGCGCCGGCAAGAAGCCGGCGGAATACAAGGCGGCCGCGAAGTTCGTCTCCTATCTGGTGGCGCCGGAAATGCAGGTCGAAATCGTCAAGATGGGCGGCTATCTGCCGATGACGCCGGTGGCGCGGGCGGTCGCCAACAGCAAGCTGCTCGGTCCGGACCTGGTCGGCCTCAACGTGGCTTACGGCCAGCTAAAGCAGGAAGGGGCGACGCATCCGCTGCGCGTGTCGCAGATCGAACCGGTGCGCATCATTGTCGATGAGGAACTCGAAGCCGTCTGGGAGGGCCGCAAACCGGCGAAGGAAGCGCTGGATACCGCTGTGCTGCGCGGCAATGCCGTGCTGCCGACGGCACTCAATACGGTGAACGGAAGCTGCTGCGGCGGTGAAGAGCCGCGCAAGCGCCGTCGCTGATCGTCGCCAACCGCCGCAGGCGACCGAGCCTCGCCGCCTGCTCTCCGGCATGCATCCCTCAGTCCTCCGGCTGCCACGTGTCTTCGCCCATCGGTGCGGTGGCGTGCTGGCGCCGGAGAACACCTTGGCCGGGCTGCGCGCGGCTGCGGCACTGGGTGCCCGGGCCGTCGAGTTCGACGTCATGCTCTCGGCCGACGGCACTCCCTTCCTGGTCCACGACGAAACCCTGGAACGCACCACCAACGGCGTCGGCCGTGTCTGCGAGACACCCGACGCCGTTCTTCTTTCGCTCGATGCCGGTCGCGGCGAACGCATCCCGACGCTGGCCGAGGCCGCCGCCGTCTGCAACGAACTTGGGTTGCTGGCCAACGTCGAGATCAAGCCCGCTGCCGGGTTCGAACAGGTGACCGGCGAAGTGGTTGCACGCTTTGTCGCCGAACACTGGTGCGGAGTGCCGCCGCTGCTCTCCTCGTTCTCCCTCGACTCCCTTGCTGCCGCCAGGCGCCTCGCCCCGCAGCTCCGATACGGGCTGCTGTTCGAGCGGGTACCGGCCGACTGGCGTTCGCTGGTCGCCCGCTACGGAGCGGTGACCCTGCATTGCGATGCCGCTGCCGTCAGCGATCCGCTGCTGGCGGAAGCGGCCGCCGCTGCCATCCCGGTGCTCTGCTACACCGTGAATGATCCGCAGCATGCCGCCGGGCTCTTCGCGCGCGGCGTCGCCAGCGTATTCACCGATCGCCCCGACCTGATCGCCTGAAACAACTGCTTACGAAGTGTTACCGCCATCGACTGGGATTCTCCGGCCGTGGCGGCTAATCTCGTCTCAGCCTCACGACAGGCCAGAACAACCATCAGGAGATCGACCATGAAGACCACCAAGACCCTCGTTGCAGCAGTTGCCCTGATCATTCCGATGCTCGCATCCGCGCAGAGTTCGACGCCGCGCATCGATGCCCGCGAGGCCCGCCAGGAGGCGCGCATCGATCGTGGCGTGCAGTCCGGCACGCTGACCGAACGGGAAGCGGCGAAGCTGGATCGTGGCCAGCAGCATGTGCAGAACCTGGAAACCAGGGCCACGGCCGATGGCAAGGTGACGGCCAGGGAAAAGGCCCGCATCGAGCATGCGCAGGATGTGCAGAGCCAACGCATCTATCGCGAGAAGCATGATCGTCAGCACGACTTCAACCACGACGGTCGCCAGGATCGCCCGCGTCAGGCGCGCGCGGGGCAGCCGCGCGGCCAGAACCGCTGATCCGTTAGTCGTGCATATGGGCCCGCCGGCCGCTGGCAACAGCGCGGCGGGCCTTGTTTTTACGGTAAAATCGACGCTTTGCATATTGCCGCCCGCATCGGGCGAATTACTGGGCTCCAGACGATGACAAGCGCCGAAATCCGCCAGCAGTTCCTCAAGTTCTTCGAATCGAAGGGCCACCAGATCGTGGCCTCCAGCTCGCTCGTGCCGCACGACGATCCGACGCTCTTGTTTACCAACGCCGGCATGAACCAGTTCAAGGACGTCTTCCTCGGTTTCGACAAGCGCCCCTACACGCGCGCCACGACCTCGCAGAAGTGCGTGCGCGCCGGCGGCAAGCACAACGACCTCGAGAACGTCGGCTACACCGCGCGCCACCACACCTTCTTCGAGATGCTCGGCAACTTCTCGTTCGGCGACTACTTCAAGCGCGACGCGATCAAGTACGCCTGGGAACTGCTGACCGAGGTCTACAAGCTGCCGAAGGAGCGGCTGATGGTCACGGTCTATGCCGAGGACGACGAGGCCTACGACATCTGGACCAAGGAGATCGGCGTGCCGGTCGACAAGGTCGTGCGCATCGGCGACAACAAGGGCGCGCGCTACGCCTCCGACAACTTCTGGATGATGGGCGATACCGGCCCCTGCGGCCCCTGCACCGAAATCTTCTACGATCATGGGGATCACATCCCCGGCGGCCCCCCGGGCTCGCCCGACGAAGACGGCGACCGCTTCATCGAGATCTGGAACAACGTCTTCATGCAGTTCAACCGCGACGAGCAGGGCGTCATGCATCCGCTGCCGAAGCCCTCGGTCGACACCGGCATGGGCCTCGAACGCATCGCCGCCGTGCTGCAGCACGTGCATGCCAACTACGAGATCGACCTCTTCCAGAACCTGATCAAGGCGGCGGTCCGCGAAACCAACAGCAAGGACGCCGACGGCCCGTCGCTGCGCGTGCTCGCCGACCACATCCGCGCCTGCTCCTTCCTCATCGCCGACGGCGTCATCCCGGGCAACGAGGGCCGCGGCTTCGTGCTCCGCCGCATCATCCGCCGCGCTATCCGCCACGGCTGGAAGCTCGGCGTGCGCCAGCCCTTCTTCCACAAGATGGTGCCGGACCTCGTCGCCGAAATGGGCGAGGCCTACCCGGAACTCAAGTCCGAGCAGTCGCGCGTGATGGACATGCTCAAGCTCGAAGAGGAGCGCTTCTTCGCCACCATCGAGCACGGCATGGCGATTCTGGAGGGCGAACTGGCCGAGATGGCGAAGACCGGCAGCAAGGTGTTCAACGGCGAGACCGCGTTCAAGCTGCACGACACCTACGGTTTCCCGCTCGACCTCACCGCCGACATCTGCCGTGAGCATCAGATCACCGTGGACTCCGCCGCCTTCGACGCGGCGATGACGCGCCAGAAGGAACAGGCGCGTGCCGCCGGCAAGTTCAAGATGGCCGCGCAGCTCGAGTACGAAGGCCCGAACACCACCTTCCATGGCTACGACATGCTCGAAGCCAAGGGCAACGTGCTGGCGCTGTACAAGGACGGCGTCGCCGTCAACGAACTCAGCGAAGGCGAGATAGGCGTCGTCGTCCTCGACGAGACGCCGTTCTATGCCGAGTCCGGCGGCCAGGTCGGCGACCGCGGCGTGCTGCAGTCGGTGCATGGCATCTTCGCCGTCGAGGACACGCACAAGGTGCAGGCTGCCGTCTTCGGCCACCATGGCGTCGTCAAGACCGGCAAGATCACCGTCGGCAACGGCGTCAGCGCCAAGGTCGACATCGCCGCCCGCGTGCGCACCACCCGCCACCACTCGGCGACACACCTGATGCACAAGGCGCTGCGCGAGATTCTCGGCGGCCACGTGCAGCAGAAGGGCTCGCAGGTCGACCCGGACAAGACCCGTTTCGACTTCGTGCACAACCAGCCGATGACCGAGGCCGAGATCCGCAAGGTCGAAGCCATCGTGAACGCCGAGATCCTCGCCAACGCCGCCACCGAGGCGCGCGTGATGAAGATCGAGGATGCGCAGAAGTCGGGCGCGATGATGCTCTTCGGCGAGAAGTACGGTGACGAGGTGCGCGTGCTGACCATCGGTTCGTCGAAGGAACTGTGCGGCGGCACGCACGTCGCCCGCACCGGCGATATCGGCCTCTTGAAGATCGTCGGCGAGAGCGGCGTCGCCGCCGGCGTGCGCCGCGTCGAGGCCGTCTGCGGCGATGTCGCGCTGGCCTGGCTCGACGCGCAGCAGGACACCCTTTCCGCCGTCACCGGCGCCTTGAAGGCGCAGCCGCAGGAAGTCGTCGCCAAGGTCGGCCAGATGGTCGACCAGATGAAGGCGCTGGAGAAGGAACTGGCGCGGCTGAAGTCGAAGCTCGCTTCCAGCCAGGGCGACGACCTCGCCGCGCAGGCGGCCGACGTCAAGGGCATCAAGGTGCTCGCCGCGACGCTGGAAGGCGCCGATGTCGCCACGTTGCGCGAGACCATGGACAAGCTGAAGGACAAGCTGAAGTCGGCCGCCATCGTGCTGGCGGCGGTCGATGGCGACAAGGTCAGCCTGATCGCCGGCGTCACCGCCGACCTCACGAGCAAGGTGAAGGCCGGCGAACTGGTCAATGCCGTCGCTCAGCAGGTCGGCGGCAAGGGCGGTGGCCGCCCGGACATGGCGCAGGCCGGCGGCACCAACCCGGCGGCGCTGCCGGCGGCGCTGGCCTCGGTCAAGGGCTGGGTCGAAGGCCGCGTCTGATGCGTGCTTTCGCCCTCGTCGTGCTGCTTGCCAGCAACGCTGTGGCGCAGGCGGCCGAGCCGGTGCTCGACCGGACGCCGGTCGAGGCGACGACGGTGCAGGGCGATGCCGTTCGCCTCCACCCGAACGGCCGCTGGGAGTTCGTCGATGTCGACAAGGCAGCGAAGGCCCGCGAACTTGCCGCGCAGTATCCGGAGAACCGGACCCGTCCCATCGATGCCCAGGGCGGCAACTTTGGCATCGGTCGCACCATCATGCCCGGCGACAAGGATTACAACCGCGGCTCGCTCAGCGGCAAGGGACGGTGACACCCGGGGCTGCCGCCATCGCCCCATGTCGCCCGATGTTGCCTGATATCGCGCTCGTTCGCCCTGTTCGTCCTCCTCCCGGTTTTTTCCGATGCACAGTCTTCCGTACGTAGCGCCCCCCGATGGCGGGCTCGACGTCGTTTACGCCGACGCCTGGCTGGTCGTCGTGAACAAGCCTGGCGGCTTGCTCTCGGTGCCGGGGCGGGGGCCCGGCATGGACGATTGCCTGGCGGCACGGGTGCAGAAGGAGTTTCCGGAGGCCAGGATCGTGCATCGCCTCGACATGGAAACTTCCGGGCTCATGGTGCTGGCGCTGGGTGCCGAAATGCACCGTCGCCTGAGCATCGCCTTTCAGGACCGGCGGGTTGAAAAGCGCTATGTCGCCATCGTCGACGGTGCACTGGCCGCCGGCGAAGGAAGCATCGACCTGCCGCTGATTACCGACTGGCCCCGGCGGCCACGACAGAAGGTCGACCACGAGCTCGGCAAGCCGTCACTGACGCACTGGCGCCGCGAGTCCTTCGATCCCGTGCTGGCGGCAACCCGGGTCGCACTCGAACCGGAAACCGGCCGCTCCCATCAACTGCGCGTCCATCTCATGTCGATCGGCCACCCGATCCTAGGCGATGCGCTCTACGCCCCGCCGACGGCGAGGGCGAAGGCGGAACGCCTGCTCCTGCACGCCGATTTCCTCGCCTTCGCGCATCCGCACAGCGGCGAGCGACTGTCGTTTGCCTGCCCGCCGCCGTTCTGACGGCATCGTTACTGCCGGCGTAGAATTTCCCGCATGTCCCCATGTGCGGAGTCCTGACCATGGCCAAGCGAAGCTTTCCCCTTTCCCGGGTCTACACCCTGCTTGAACCCGGCCCGGTCGTGCTGCTGACGACTGCCGGCCGCGATGGCCCCGACGTGATGGCGATGTCCTGGCACACCATGCTCGAATTCGAGCCGCCGCTGGTTGGTTGCGTGATCAGCAACCGCGACTACAGCTACGGCCGCGTGAAGCGCCTGCGTGAATGCGTACTCAACATCCCGACCGTCGAACTCGCTGCACAGGTCGTTGGCTGCGGCAACACGACCGGCGCCGAAATCGACAAGTTCGCCCGCTTCGGACTGAGCGCGAAGCCGGCGAAGCAGGTCGCGGCACCGCTGATCGACGAGTGCTACGCCAGCCTCGAATGCCGTGTCGTCGACACGCGGGCGGTGAACCGCTACGGCTTCTTCGTCCTTGAAGTGGTGCAGGCGTGGGTCGATCCGGCGGTGAAGGAGCCGCGCACCCTGCATCATCGCGGGCGCGGCAAATTCATGGTGGCCGGGGAGACGATCCGCCTGCCGTCGAAGATGAAGTAGGCTGCGACCACAGATGAGTGCAGTAAAGAGCTTCCCGCCGATTGCGGACCCCGGCGCACGCGTGCTGATTCTCGGCAGCATGCCCGGCGTTGCCTCGCTCGCCGCCGGCCGCTACTACGCGCATGCGCGCAACGCCTTCTGGCCGCTGCTGGGGGCGCTGCTCGGCTTCGCCGCCGACGCGCCCTACGCCGAGCGCACGGCGGCGCTGCGCGCGGCCGGCATCGCGCTGTGGGACGTGCTGCACGCCTGCACGCGCGCAGGCAGCCTCGACGTGGCGATCGAGCGCGGCAGCGAGGTACCGAACGACCTGCCGGGCTTCCTCGCCGCGCATCCACGGATCACGCACGTCTTCTTCAACGGCGCCGCCGCCGAGGCCTGCTTCCGCCGCCATGTGCTGCCGCAGCTCGGCACTGGCGCCATCACCTGCGTCCGCCTGCCGTCGACCAGCCCGGCCAACGCCTCGTCGTCGTTCGAACGCAAGCTGGCGGCATGGCGTGCGGCGCTCGCCCCTCATCTCGCCGTCACGCGGTGAGAGGGTGAGAGAATGCAGAGAGGAGGACAACGCATGCAACACTTCGCCAGCGACAACTACGCCGGGATCTGCCCGGAAGCCCTGAATGCGCTGCTCGCCGCCAACGCCGGGCAAGCCCCGGCCTACGGCGACGACGAGTGGACGCGCCGCGTCTCCGACCGGCTGCGCGAACTGTTCGAGACCGACTGCGACGTCTACTTCGCCTTCAACGGTACCGCTGCCAATTCGCTGGCGCTGGCCTCGTTGTGCCAGAGCTACCACAGCGTCGTCTGCCACGAACTGGCGCACGTCGATACCGACGAGTGCGGCGGCCCCGAGTTCTTCTCCAACGGCTCCAAGCTGCTGCCGGCCAAGGGCGAGAATGGCAAGCTGACGCCGGCGGCGGTGCGCGAGGTGATCGCCCGACGCAGCGACATTCATTACCCGAAGCCGCGCGTGGTGACGCTGACGCAGGCGACCGAGGTCGGCACCGTCTATCGCGTCGACGAGATCGCCGCCATCGCCGAGCTGGCTCACGCTAACGGCCTGCGCGTGCACATGGACGGCGCCCGCTTCGCCAACGCCGTGGCGTCGCTCGCCGCATCGCACGGCAACGCGCCGGCCGATCTGACCTGGCGCGCCGGCGTCGACGTGCTCTGCTTCGGCGGTACCAAGATGGGCCTGCCGGTCGGCGAGGCGGTGGTTTTCTTCGACCGCGCGCTGTCCGAGGATTTCGCGTGGCGCTGCAAGCAGGCCGGGCAACTGGCGTCGAAGATGCGCTTCCTGTCGGCCCCCTGGCTGGGGATGCTGGAGGACGGTGCCTGGCTGCGTCACGCCGCGCACGCCAATGCCATGGCGCGGCGCCTGGCCGACGGGCTGGCGACGATTCCTGCGGCGAAACTGCTGTTCCCGGTCGAGGCCAACGGTGTCTTCGTCGAACTGCCGGCAGCGGTGATCGACGGCCTGCGCGCCCGCGGCTGGCGCTTCTACACCTTCATCGGCGCCGGCGGCGCACGCTTCATGTGTTCCTGGGACACGCAGCCGGAGCGCGTGGACGCGCTGCTCGCCGACCTGCAGGCGCTGGCCGCATGAACCCTCCCCGTTTCTGCCGCGACTGCGGTGCGCCGCTTGTGCCGACACCGCTGGCCGGACGCGTGCGACTGGCGTGCGCTGCGAACTGCGGGCATGTCGAATGGGGCAATCCGCTGCCGGTAGTGGCGGCGCTGGTCGAGCTCGATGGCTGCATCGTGCTGGCCCGCAATCACGGCTGGGCGGAAGGAGCCTTCGGTCTCGTCACCGGCTTTCTGGAAGCCGGCGAGTCGCCGGAGGAGGGCATCGTGCGCGAGGTGGCGGAGGAGCTGGGCCTGAGCGCGTCAGCGGTCTCGCTGATCGGGGTCTATCCCTTCGAGCGCAGGAACGAAGTGATCATCGCCTATCACGTACGGGCGAGCGGCGAGATCGTCCTCAATGAGGAACTGGCCGAGTACCGGCTGATCGCCCCGGAAAAGCTGCGCCCGTGGGATTTCGGCACCGGGCTTGCCGTGCGCGACTGGCTCTCCGGAAAAGTCCGACGCTAGTCGGCAGCGCCGTCGGCGTGAATCCAGGCCAGCGCTTCCGCCAGGCTGCCGGAGACGATTTCACGGGACAGCTTCGGCAGATTCTTCAGCAGCGCGTCGCAGGCATCCCAGTCCGTCTTGTCGAGCGACTCGACGAGCGCCAGCAGCTGGCCGAGTTCGCCGGTCTGCTCGGCCAGCGCCTGGTGCAGGTCGGCGCCCACCGGAATCTGCTGGAGAATTTCTTCCATCGGCAGGCCCAGCGCCGCCGGCATCAGCGACATGATGCCGGTGAGGAAGGCCTCGTCGCCGCGACTGCGGTTGCCCGGCGCCTGGTGCTGTGCCAGTGCTTCCATCAGCCGTCCGCGCAGGGCGGCGAGCTGGAGCAGGGGGCTGCGCTCCGGCGATCCGCTGCCCGGCGCCGCCATCAGCAGCAACTGCAGCCAGCGCAGGAGCTGCTTGCGGCCGAGGATGGTGATGGCCTGGCGCAGCGAGTCGATGCGCTGGGTCACGCCCATGCCGACGGCGTTGACCAGTCGCAGCAGGTTGACCGAGAGCCCCGGCTCCCGCTTCAGGTTGTCTTCGAGTTCCTGGCTGTCGGCGTCGCGAGCGACCAGGTTGATGAGCCGGATGATGCCGAGCTGCGAGGCCGACAGGTGGCGGCCGCTGACGATCGTCGGCCGCGCGAAGTGGTAGCCCTGGAAAAAATGGAAGCCGACGGCGTGGCAGTCGTCCATCTGCTCGCGCGTCTCGACCTTTTCGGCCAGGATCTTCAGCGGCAGCCGCGTCAGGCCGCCGGCCAGCTCGTGCAGTTGCTCGCCGACCATCTGCACGTCGATCTTGACGATGCTGACCAGCGGCAGCAGCGCCGCACTGCGGGCATCGATGCCTCGGTAGCGCGACAGGGCGAGCGCATAGCCGCGCTCGCGCAGGGTGCGGCAGCGCGCCAGCAGGGCGGTGTCGGGCTCGCCGGAGAAATTGAGTTCGAGGACGACCTTCGCCGCCGGCAGCAGTTCGAGAACGTCATCCATGATGAAGCGCTCGTCGGCGTTGATGAAGGCCTTGTGCGACCCGAGCGCGTCGCCGAGTCCGAGCTCGGCGTAGGCGGCACAGACCACGCTGGCCGTCGCGTTCATCTGGCAGGCGGGCGTTTCGGCCGGCACGTCGGCGCTGCGGAAGAGCAGCTCGTAGCCGATCAGTTCCTGGTTGCGGTCGAGGATCGGCTGGCGGCCGATGAGGACTTCACTGAGAGGGGAGAGGGCTGAGGTGTCGGGCATTTTCTTGCTCAATCGTTGTCTGCTTCACGGCCAATTTCGTTGGCCCACGCCAGCGCGCCGGCCAGCGCCGTGTTGAGGGTGCCGGCATTGATGCCGGGGAGTGTCGACAGGATGCGGGTGATCAGTTCCGGGTCGGCGCCTTCGCTGGCCTCGGCGAGCTGCAGGAGCTTGCCAAGCACGCCTTCGCGCTCGCCATTGTCGCCGGCGACAAGCGCCTGCGCCATGGCCGGCGGCACCGGCAGCTGGGCGAGGATATCCGGCATCGACTGGCTGAGCAGCGCCGGCATCAGCGACATGATGCCGGTCATGAAGGCCTGGTCGGGCAGCTCCGGCGCCCTGCCGCGCACCTTGTCGGCGAGCAGTTCCATCAGGCGTCCGCGCGTCGCGGCCAGCTGCAGCAGCGGACTGGTGCCGCTCCCCTGATCGTGCGCGAAGAGCAGCAGCTGCAGCCAGCGCTGCAGCTGGCGGCGGCCGAGTGCCGTGATGGCATGGCGCAGCGAGGTGACGTGGGTGCGCAGGCCGGCGGCCACCGAATTGGTCAGCCGCAGCAGGTTGACGGTGAGGCCGGGCTCCTGCTTGAACACCTTCTCCAGCTCGGCCGTGTCGGCATCTTCGAGCAGCAGCGTGGTCAGGCGCATCAGGGCCAGCTGCGAGTGGTCGAGCTTCTTGCCGGCAATGATCGTCGGCTTGGCGAAATAGTAGCCCTGGAACAGTTCGAAGCCGAGGTCGCGGCAGAATTCCATCTGTTCCCGCGAGTCGACCTTCTCCGCCAGCAGCTTGGCACCCGTTGGTCGTACCCGTTCGACGAGGGCACGGATCTGCTCCGGCGAAAGCGGCTGCAGGTCCACCTTGACCACGTCGACCAGCGTCAGCAGTTCGTCGTAGGAGGGGTCGAGGCTGACGATGTCGTCGAGCGCCAGCTGGAATCCCTTCTGCCGCAGCTCGCGGACGCGGGCGACGACGGCCTCGTCCGGCAGCACGGTTTCCAGGATTTCGAGCATCACCGCATCCTTCGGCAGCAGCTCGATCACGTCACTGAACAGGAAGTCGCGGTCGACGTTGATGAAGCCGCGGTAGGGGCCGAGCGCATCGCCGACCGCCAGCTGCGAGAAGGCATTGGTGACGACCGTCGCCGTCGCCTGGACCTGATCCGAAATCACCGCCGCATTCTGCTGCCCGCTGCGGAACAGCAGCTCGTAGGCGAGCAGCTGCTGGCTGCGGTCGAGGATCGGCTGGCGGCCAAGGAACAGGTTGTCGCTAGCGGGGGGCGTGGGGTCGTCCATGTCGGCGGAATGAATTGGCGAGTCGCAATTCTAGAACGGAAGCACCAGGTCGGGGCGCGCTGTCTTCAGCTCGCGCCGGAAATCGTCCTGGATGCGGGCGAGCGCCTGCGGGTTGTCGGCCTCGAAGCGCAGCACGACGACCGGTGTCGTGTTCGACGGGCGGGCCAGCCCGAAGCCATCCTTGTATTCGACGCGCAGGCCATCGATCGAAATCACTTCCTCGGCATCGGTGAAGCGGGCATTCGCCTTCAGTTCGTCGAGCAGCCTGAACGGCTCGCCTTCCGCCATCTTGATGTTCAGTTCCGGCGTGCTTGTCGCGTTCGGCAGCGCCTTCAGCACGGCACTCGGGTCGGCGCTGCGCGACAGGATTTCGAGCAGCCGGGCGCCGGTGTAGAGGCCGTCATCGAAGCCGAACCAGCGCTCCTTGAAGAAGACATGGCCGCTCATCTCGCCGGCGAGCGGTGCACCGGTCTCCTTCAGCTTCTTCTTGATCAGCGCGTGGCCGGTCTGCCACATCGTCGGCTTGCCGCCGCGCTCGCGGATGAAGGGGGCGAGCAGGCGCGTGCATTTGACGTCGTAGATGATCTCGCCGCCCGGCACGCGCGAGAGCACGTCGGCGGCGAACAGCATCAGCTGGCGATCGGGGAAGATGATCTCGCCGTCCTTGGTGACGACGCCGAGGCGGTCGCCGTCGCCGTCGAAGGCCAGTCCGATCTCGGCGTCGGTTTCCTGCAGCGCGCGGATCACGTCCTGCAGATTCTCCGGCTTCGACGGGTCGGGGTGGTGGTTCGGGAAATTGCCGTCGACCTCGCAGTAGAGTTCGACCAGCTGGCAGCCGAGCTTTTTGAACAGCGCCGGGGCGATGCCGCCGGCGACGCCGTTGCCGCAGTCCATGACGATCTTCATCGGGCGGGCGAGCTTCACGTCGCCGACGATCTTCGCGACATAGGCCTCGCGCACGTCGGCCGAGCGGATCGCTCCCTGTCCGGTCGCCAGGTTTCCGGCCTCGATGCGCGCCTTCAGCTGCTGGATCGCGTCGAGCGCCAGCGTCTCGCCGGCGATCACCATCTTCAGACCGTTGTAGTCCGGCGGGTTGTGGCTGCCGGTGACCGAGACGCAGCTGTGGCAGCCCAGTTCGTAGGCGGCGAAGTAGGTCAGCGGCGTCGGCACGCAGCCGACATCGATGGCGTCGACGCCGGTGCTGACGATGCCCTGCATCAGCGCGCCGGAAAGCTCGGGGCCGGACAGCCGGCCATCGCGGCCGACGGCGATGGCCGTGACATTGCGCTCGCGGGCGAGCGAGCCGAGGGCCTGGCCGACGGCGCGGCAGACCTCAGGCGTCAGCGTCTTGCCGACGATGCCGCGGATGTCGTAGGCCTTGAAGATTTCGGGCGAAAGCGTGAGGGACATGACAGGAATTCCTGGGAGATGATCGGACAGTTCAAGAATCGGAAAGCATCGGCGAGGCCGCCGCAGCAGCGGGTGGCGGCGGGTGAGCGGATGCGGGCGATGGCATCGGGCGGTTCAATGCAGGATGCGCGGCGGGTTGCCGCCGCCTTCGCTCGTGGGTGTCTCGCTGGCAGCAGATGCATGATGCGCGAGCAGGCGCCAGCCCTTGGCGCCGCGGATGAAGACGTTGGTCGCGAACATCGGTCCGTGCGGCGTCGGATCGTCACCGAGGTAGAGCGTTTCCAGCACGTTGTGGGCCGCCATCAGCGCGCTCGTCCAGCGCACCGTGTGCGAGACGCGCACATGCAGGCGCGAGCCGCTTTCGAAGACCTGGCGCCAGGCTTCGCGGACGGCGGCATGGCCGGTCAGGCGCTGCCCGGCAGGATGGATGCAGACGATTTCCTCGTCGTCGGCCCAGACGGCCATCATCGCTTCCAGATCGCCGCGTTCGATGGCCTCGTAGAAGGCCGTCTCGGCGTCGTCCGGCGATGCGAAGATCGTCGGGTGCGGCGGGTGGGGATTGCTCATGGCAGGCACTCCTTCAGCACGCGTTGCGGGTCGAGTTTTTCCAGGCAGTCGAGATGGCCGAGCGGGCACTCGCGCTTGAAGCAGGGGCTGCACTCGAGCTTCAGGCTGATCACCTTCGCCAGCGGCGACAGCGGCGGCGTGAAGCCCGGCGAGGACGAACCGTAGAGCGCCGTCAGCGGGCGGCCGACGGCGGCGGCGACGTGCATCAGGCCGGAGTCGTTGCAGACGACGAAGTCGGCGGCGGCAATCAGGTCGATGGCCTGGTCGAGCGAGGTCTTGCCGCACAGGTTGACGGCCGGACTTCCGCCGGCGATCTCGTCGCCGACCGGGCTGTCCTTCGGCGAGCCGAGCAGCCAGACGGTGTAGCCGCGGGCCGCCAGCTCGCGCGCCAGGGTCGCGAAGTGGCGGGTCGGCCAGCGCTTGGCCGGCCCGTATTCGGCGCCCGGGCAGAAGATGGCGAGCTTGTCCGGACGGGGAAGGCCAAGTGCGGCAAACGTCGCTGTCTGCTGCTCGTGGGAGGAGGCCAGCCGGGGCAGCGGCAGCGGTCTCGGCAGCGGCGCGCCGACCGGTTCCGCCAGCTGCGCGAAGCGCTCGGCCATTTCCGGCAGCGCCGCCTTGTCCAGCGTGTGGCGGACGTTGATCAGGCCGACCCGCGACTCGCCGGTGAAGCCGATGCGCTGCGGAATGCCGGCCATGAACGGCACCAGCGCCGACTTCAGCGAATTGGGCAGGACGTAGACGCGGTCGAATTTCTCTGCCGCCAGCATGCGCGCCAGCCGCCAGCGCGCCTTCAGCGAGAGCTGGCCGTGGCCGAACGGGCTGTCGATGACGCCGGCGATTTCCGGCATGCGCTGCAGCACCGGTGCCACCCAGCGTGGCGCCAGGGCATGCAGTTCGAGGCCGGGCGTGCGCTCGTGCAGACGCACGAACAGCGGGTGCGCCATCACGGTGTCGCCGATCCAGGAGGGGGCGACGATCAGGGCCTTCATCGGGGAGCGATGCCTGAAAGCAACCGGCCACCCTGAGGTGGCCGATGACTGTCAGCGATCAGTGGTGGCCCTTGGGCAGTTCGCCCTTGAACACGTAGTGGGCGCTGCAGTAGGGGCAGGTGACCTCGCCGTTGTGGGTGATGTCGAGGAACACGCGCGGGTGGCGGGACCACAGCGGGGCGTTCGGCTGCGGGCAGTGCAGCGGCAGATCGTGTGCCGTGACTTCAACCGTGGTTTGCTTGGTTTCGGACATGTCTTTTCTCCCTGACTATTTCTTAAACCTTGGCCAGCCAGTCGGCGTACTCGGGCAGGCGGCCGTTCACCAGGTCGAAGAAGCGGGCCTGCAGCTTGGTCGTGATCGGGCCGCGCTTGCCGGCGCCGATGACACGGTTGTCGAGTTCGCGGATCGGTGTCACTTCGGCGGCGGTGCCGGTGAAGAAGGCTTCGTCGGCGATGTAGATATCGTCGCGCGTGATCGGCTTCGACACCACCTGGTAGCCGAGGTCGGCGGCCAGGCGGATGACCGTCTCGCGGGTGATGCCGCACAGGCCGGAGGTGATCTGCGGCTCGTAGATGGTGCCGTTCTTGATCACGAACACGTTCTCGCCGGCACCTTCGGCAACGAAGCCCATGGTGTCGAGCAGCAGCGCCTCGTCGTAGCCGTCCTGCGTCGCTTCGAGGTTGGCGAGGATCGAGTTGGCGTAGGTGGTGGCGACCTTGGCGCGCGGCATCGTCACGTTCACATGGTGACGCGCGAACGAAGCGGTCTTGACGCGGATGCCCTTCTCCAGGCCTTCCTCGCCGAGGTAGGCGCCCCACGGCCAGGCGGCGATGGCGACATGCACCTGGGCGCCGCGCGGCGAGACGCCCATCTTCTCCGAACCGTAGAAGGCGATCGGACGCAGGTAGCAGGATTCCAGCTTGTTGGCGCGGACGACTTCCTTCTGCGCTTCCATCAGCTGCTCAAGGCTGTACGGAATCTTCATCATGTAGATGTGCGCGGAATTGATCAGGCGCTCGGTGTGTTCCTTGAGACGGAAGATCGCCGTGCCCTGCTCGGTCTTATAGGCGCGCACGCCCTCGAAGACGGAAAGGCCGTAGTGGAGCGAGTGGGTCAGCACGTGCGTGGTCGCATCGCGCCAGGGCACCAGTTTGCCATCCATCCAGATGAAGCCGTCGCGGTCGGACATCGACATGATCTTGTCTCCTGTATTTCTGTCGCCAGAGGTCAATCGAAAGGCGGAATTTTAGCCGATTTCACCCCTGCCTTGGCGGTAAAATGGCGCTTTTGCCCCGGCGTTGAAACGCTGAAACCCGCAGCCATGGCCGCCAATATCTGGAAACCCAATGTCACCGTTGCCGCCGTCATCGAACGGGATGGCCGTTTCCTGCTGGTCGAGGAAGAGACCGACGACGGCCTGCGCTTCAACCAGCCGGCCGGCCATCTCGAATGCCGCGAGGCGCTGGTCGATGCCGTCGTGCGCGAGGCGCTGGAGGAGACTGCCTACCATTTCGTGCCGCGCTTTCTGGTCGGCATCTACAGCTGGCGCAACGAGGCGAAGGACGTCACCTATCTGCGTTTCGCCTTCGGCGGCGACATCGCCGGCCACGAGCCCGAGCGCCGGCTGGACGACGGCATCGTCGCCGCGCGCTGGCTGACGCCGGAGGAGATCCGCGCTTCCGCCGACCGCCATCGCAGCCCGCTGATCGTGCGCTGCGTCGAGGATTGGCAGGCGGGCCGGCGCTATCCGCTGGAACTGCTGACGCATTACGGATGAGGCGGCTGTTGCTGGCCGGGCTGCTGGCTGTTCTGTGCGGCGCAGCGGGGGCGCAGGAGCGGGTTGCCGTCTGCTACAACTACGGGTGCCTGAATATGGCGACGGTGAGCTTCGGCAAGCGGCAGCTGGCCGAGGTGCGCGACCTGCTGGACGATGCGACCAATGCCGCGCACGAGCGGGAGCTGATCGCCGTCGTCGTCGGCCGGCTGCTCGGCTGGGCCGGGCGGCAGTCACCGATTGCGGCGGATCGTGGCGGCAATTATGCGGACGACGGCGTGTATGGGCGGATGGACTGCATCGACCATGCGACGACGACGACGCGCCTGCTGGCGATGCTGCAGCGGCGCGGCTGGCTGCGCTGGCACCGGGTGCTGGAACCCGAGGTGCGCACGCGGCTGCTGGTGTTCGACCACTGGTCGGCGGTGATCGAGGAAGAGCCGAAGATGCCGTTTCGCGATGAAGACCCGCTGTCGCGCAAGCGCTATGCGGTCGATAGCTGGTTTTACGATAACGGTCAGCCGGCGGTGGTGATGCCGCTGGAGGCCTGGATGGATTGGGAGGGACCCCGTGTCGATTGAAAGCAACAATACCGAGAACAACACCGTCGTCGTCGGCCTGTCCGGCGGCGTCGATTCGTCGGTGGCGGCGCTGCTCTTGAAGCAGCAGGGCTACAAGGTGATCGGCCTGTTCATGAAGAACTGGGAAGACGACGACACCGACGAATACTGCTCGTCGCGCCAGGATCTGATCGACGTGATGAGCGTCGCCGACAAGCTCGGCATCGACGTCGAGGTGGTGAACTTCGCCAAGGAATACAAGGAGCGCGTCTTCGCCGAGTTCCTCAAGGAATACCAGGCCGGGCGCACGCCGAATCCGGACGTGCTGTGCAACTCCGAGATCAAGTTCCGCGCCTTCCTCGACCACGCCATGAAGATGGGTGCCGGCAAGATCGCCACCGGCCACTACGCCGGCGTGCGCGAGGTGCCGTCGCCGACCGGCATCGGCGTCGAGTATCAGCTGCTGAAGGCCGAGGACGGCACCAAGGACCAGAGCTACTTCCTGCACCGGCTCAATCAGGCGCAGCTGGCGAAGACGATCTTCCCGCTGGCCAACGTCTACAAGCGCGACGTCCGCCGCATCGCCGAGGAGGCCGGGCTGCACGTCGCCGCCAAGAAGGATTCGACCGGCATCTGCTTTATCGGCGAGCGGCCATTCAAGGACTTTTTGATGCGCTACCTGCCGCCGCAGAAGGGCGAGATCCGCGAGCTCGATTCCGGGCGCGTGCTCGGCGAGCACGACGGCATGACCTACCACACCATCGGCCAGCGCAAGGGGCTGCTGATCGGCGGCGTCAAGGGCGCAGTACGTGGCAAAAGCGGCGCGGAGTCCGGCGAACACGACGCCTGGTTCGTCGCGAAGAAGGATGTCGCCGCCAACGTGCTCTACGTCGTGCAGGGGCACGACCACCCGGCGCTGCAATCCGAGTCGCTGGTCGCCGCCGACCTCTCCTGGGTGTCGGGCCGGGCGCCGCACACGCACTGGGTCTATTGCGCGAAGACGCGCTACCGGCAGGAGGATGCCGCCTGCGAGGTGGAGCAGGTCGACGCCGAGCGCTGCGAGATCCGCTTCGCCGCGCCGCAGTGGGCGGTGACGCCGGGGCAGTCGGTGGTGCTCTACGAATCGCGCGTCTGCCTCGGCGGCGGCGTCATCCAGTGACCCACTCGAAAGTGACGGGCGAGGCGGGCGTCGAGCCTGCACGCATGCACCGGGCGGTGCGTGCCGTGCTGTGGAGCGTCGTCGTCGCCGCCGTCGGCTATCTCGGCCTTTCGCTGTGGGCGGGCTGGCGCGACGTGGTCGCCGCCGTCGTCCTGGTCGGGCCGTGGGTGCTGGCCGGGCTGCTGGCCCTGTCGCTGGTCAATTACCTGCTGCGCTTCGTGCGCTGGGGGCGCTACCTGGCGCTGCTCGACGCACCGGTGTCCTGGCGCATCAACCTCGATGCCTATTTCGCCGGCTTCGCACTGACCACCAGCCCGGGCAAGCTCGGCGAGACATTGCGCTCGGTGCTGCTGAAGCCGCACGGCGTGCCGCCGGCAGCGAGCCTCGCCGCCTTCTTCGCCGAGCGCGCCAGCGACCTGCTGTCGATCCTCGTGCTCGCCGCCATCGGTCTCTGGTCCTATGCACCGGCGCGGCCGGTGGTCGGCTTCGCGCTGGCCTTCGTGCTGGTGGCGCTGCTGCTCGTGCAATGGACCTCGCTGATCGCCGCCATCGACCGCTGGGCCCTGACGAAAGCCGAACAGGGCGCGCGCTGGGCGAAGCTGCTGTCGCAACTCCTGGAGATCGTGCTGCACTTCCGCCGCTGCTTCTCGCTGCCGGCGATGGGCATGGGCCTCGGCCTCGGCGTCGTCGCCTGGCTGGCCGAGGGGATCGGCTTCTGGTGGCTGCTCGCCGCGCTCGGTCATCCGCTCGACCTGCAGACCTCGGTCTTCATCTACGCCTTCGCCATGCTCATCGGCGGCCTTTCCTTCCTGCCCGGCGGGCTGGGCAGCAGCGAGGCGGTGATGATCACGCTGCTGGCCATGCACGGCCTGCCGGAAGCGAGCGCGGTGACGGCGACGCTGATCTGCCGGCTGGCGACGCTGTGGTTCGCCGTCGCACTCGGCGCCTTCTTCATGACCCGGGTGCGCACGTGAGCGCAGCCGCACTCTCGGCCTGGGGCAACCTCGGCTGGCCGCCAGCAGCCGATGTCCGCCGCCTGTCCGATCGCCGCGCTCCGCTGCCGGAAGCGGCCGGCACGCTGCTGCCCTACGGCAACGGCCGCAGCTACGGCGACAGCTGCCTCAATGCCGGCGGCACGCTGCTCGATGCGCGCGGCCTCGATCGCTTCATCGCCTTCGATGCCGACACCGGCCTGCTCGCCTGCGAGGCCGGCGTGCTTCTCGCCGACATCCTGGCCGTCTTCGTGCCGCGCGGCTGGTTCCTGCCGGTGACGCCGGGAACGCGCTACGTCACCGTCGGCGGCGCCATCGCCAACGACGTGCATGGCAAGAACCATCACGCCGCCGGCAGCTTCGGCACGCACGTCCGTTCGTTCGAACTGCTGCGTTCGGACGGCAGCCGGCGCCGCTGCTCGGCGAGCGAGAATCCCGACTGGTTCGCCGCGACCATCGGCGGCCTCGGCCTGACCGGAGTGGTCACGCAGGCCGAGCTGCAGTTGCGCCGGATCGGGGGCAACGCCATCCGGGTGCGCAACCAGCGCTTCCGCGGTCTCGACGAATTCTTCGCCCTCAGCGCCGAGGCCGAACGCCGGCATGAATACACGGTGGCATGGATCGACTGCCTGGCAAGCACGCCGCGTGGCGTGCTGATGGGCGGCGACCATGCCGATGTCGATCTTCCGGAACCTCGCGGCGGGAAGAGCGTGCCGCTGACGCCGCCGTTTTCGTGCATCAACGGCTTGAGCCTGCGTGCCTTCAATGCGGCCTACTACGGCAAGCCGTGGCCGACGGCGGAGACGGTGCATTACCAGCCGTACTTCTACCCGCTCGACGCCATCGGCCACTGGAACCGCATCTACGGCCCGCGCGGTTTCTACCAGTACCAGTCGGTGGTACCGCAGGCGGCGGCGCGGGAAGCGACCGGCGAGATGCTGGCGGCGATCGCCGCCAGCGGCCAGGGCTCCTTCCTCGCCGTGCTGAAGACGCTGGGCGAGCGGCCATCGCCGGGGATGCTCTCGTTCCCGATGGCGGGGACGACGCTGGCGCTCGACTTTCCGAACCATGGCGCGGCGACGCTGCAGCTTTTCGCGCGGCTCGACGCCATCGTCCGCGCCGCCGGCGGCCGCCTCTATCCGGCCAAGGATGCGCGCATGCCGGCCGCGATGTTCCGCGCCGGCTATCCGCGCTGCGATGAATTCCACCCCTTTGTCGACCCGAAGTTCTCTTCCGGCTTCTGGCGGCGTGTCATGGAGCAATGAATGAGCAGCAAACCCCAACGCATCCTGATCATCGGCGCCGCCTCGGCCATCGCCGAAGCCGCCGCGCGGCAATGGGCCGGCCGCGGCGCGGCGCTCTTCCTCGTCGCGCGCAACGCGGCGAAGCTGGAGACGATTGCCGCCGACCTGCGCGTGCGCGGGGCCGCCAGCGTCGCCGTGCAGGCGATGGACGCCACCGACACCGCGGCGCATGCGGCGATGCTCGATGCGGCGGTTGCCGCACTGGGCGGCATCGACGCGGCGCTGATCGCGCACGGCACGCTGCCCGACCAGAAAGCCTGCGAGGCCTCGGTCGAACTGACGCTGCAGGAGATCGACAACAACGGCCTCTCCGTGATCGCGCTGGCGACACGGCTGGCCAACCTGATGGAAGCGCAGGGCAGCGGCAGCCTTGCCGTGATCAGCTCGGTCGCCGGCGACCGCGGCCGGCAGAGCAACTACGTCTATGGCGCGGCCAAGGGCATGGTCACCCGCTTCCTGCAGGGTCTGCGCAACCGGCTGGCGAAGAAGGGCGTGCAGGTGCTGACGATCAAGCCCGGCTTCGTCGACACGCCGATGACGGCTGCCTTCAAGAAGGGCGCGCTGTGGGCGCAGCCGGAGGACGTCGCACGCGGCATCCTCGCTGCCATCGACAAGGGCAGGGACGAAGTCTATCTGCCGGGTTTCTGGCGGCTGATCATGCTCGTCATCCGGCACATTCCCGAGCGCATCTTCAAGAAGCTTTCGCTCTGACGGCAGCGGCTGCGATGCGTCCGCGCGGGCCGACCGACTATCTCGCCGGCTATCCGGAAACGCTGGTGGCGCCGGTGCGGCGGCTGATCGCCGAGGACCGGCTGGCGGCATTGCTGCTGAAGAAATATCCGGAAGCGCATGCCGTGCGCACCGACCGCGCGCTTTACGACTACGTTCTGGAAGTGCGCGGCGAGCGGCTGCGCAATGCGCCGGCGCTGAGCAAGGTGGCCTTCGACAGCAAGCTGCATGTAATGCGCAACGTGCTCGGCACGCACACCGCCATCTCCCGGGTGCAGGGCGGCAAGCTCAAGGCCAAGCGCGAACTGCGCGTCGCCACCGTCTTCCGGCAGATGCCGGAAGCCTTCCTGCGCATGGTCGTCGTGCATGAACTGGCGCACCTGCGCGAATACGAGCACAACAAGGCCTTCTACCAGCTCTGCCTGCACCTGGAGCCGGATTATGCGCAGCTGGAGTTCGACCTGCGCGCCTACCTCTGCCATCTCGAAGCGAGCGGACAGCCGCTCTGGGACTGATCCGGGCCGCGGTTAATCGAGCGCCCGCACCTTCACCGTCCGCCCCTTGACGCCGCCGGCCGTCAGCTTCGCTACGGCGGCCTCGGCGAGATCGCGGGCAACGGCGATGTAGGTGTTCCAGTCGGTCACCGTGATCTTGCCGACTTCCTCGCGCGTGAAGCGGTGGCCGCCGCCGGCCTCGCCGGTCAGCGCACCGAGGATGTCGCCGGGGCGGATCTTCTCCTTGCGCCCGCCGAGCATCTGCAGCGTCACCATCGGCGGCACCAGCGGCGCTTCGTCGATATCCTGCAGCGAGCCGAGCGTGTGCCATTCCGGTTCGCTGCCGATGGCCTGCGCGATGGCGCCGATGCGCCGCCTGTCGCCCGGGCTGCACAGGCTCAAGGCCCAGCCATCCTCGCCGGCACGGCCGGTACGGCCGATGCGGTGGATGTGCACTTCCGGGTCGGGCGTCATGTCGACGTTGATCACCGCTTCCAGCTGCGCGATGTCGAGGCCGCGCGCGGCGACGTCGGTGGCGACCAGCACCGAGCAGCTGCGGTTGGCGAACTGCACCAGCACCTGGTCGCGCTCGCGCTGCTCCATGTCGCCGTTCAGTGTCAGTGCCACGAAACCCTGGCTGCACAGCAGCTCGGCGAGGTCGCGGCATTGCTGCTTGGTGTTGCAGAAGGCAAGCGTGCTCGCCGGCCGGTAATGCCTGAGCAGAACGCCGACGGCCTGCAGGCGTTCCTCGTGCTTCACTTCGTAGAAGCGCTGGCGGATCTTGCTGCGGTCGTGCTGTTCGAGCAGCTTCACTTCCTGCGGGTTGCGCAGGAACTGCTGTGCCAGGCGGGCGATCCCCTCCGGGTAGGTGGCGGAGAAGAGCAGGGTCTGCCGGCTCTTCGGGCATTGCCGGACGACATGCACGATATCGTCGTGAAAGCCCATGTCGAGCATGCGGTCGGCTTCGTCGAGAACCAGCGTCTTCAGGCCGTTGAGATTCAGGCTGCCGCGCTCCAGGTGGTCCATGATGCGGCCCGGCGTGCCGACGACGACGTGGGCACCGTGCTCCAGGCTGGCCATCTGCGGTCGCAGCGTGCTGCCGCCGCACAGCGTGAGCACCTTGATGTTGTCCTCGAAGCGCGCCAGCCGGCGGATCTCCTGCGTCACCTGGTCGGCCAGCTCGCGCGTCGGGCAGAGGACCATCGCCTGCACGGCGAACCAGCGCGGGTTGATGTTGGTGAGCAGCGCCAGTGCAAAGGTGGCGGTCTTGCCGCTACCGGTCTTGGCCTGCGCGATCAGGTCGTGGCCGGCGAGCGCGATCGGCAGGCTGGCGGCCTGGATCGGCGTCATCGTGGCGTAGCCGAGGTGCTGCAGCGCCGCGTGCAGCGCGGGTGAAAGCGGCTGCTGGGCGAAGCTGGCGGCGGGGGAGGGAGGGGTGCTGGCAGGCGTCTCGTTCATGTCCGCTCAACCCTTGCGTCGGCGGGGCGGCGGGGCGCGGCGCTGGCGCTGGCCGGGGCGTTGCCGGTCGCTGTCGGCGGGCTTCGGCTTCGGCACCAGCAGGTTCTTGCCGGCGCCACTGGCGGCGCTGCGGTGGGCGCGGATGGCCGTGGCGATGTCGGCGGCGGCGATCTCGACCGGCTCGCCTGCGGCGGTGGTCGGCCAGCCGGCGAGATTGTTCTTCACGATGAACAGCCGCTCGGCGTGTTCGGCCTTCTTCGGCAGGTCGGAGACCAGTGCCTGCGCCGCCGGCGTCAGGGCGACGCCATCGTCCGCCAGGCAGAGCAGGCCGTGCCGGCCAAGCCGGGCAAAGGTGTCGGCGAGCTTGATTTCGGTCGGGATGTTGCCGTGGATCAGGTCGATGGCGGCAACGATCTCCTCCAGTGGCGCCGCGCGTCGCTTGGACGAGAGTGCAACGGCAAGGAGAAGGAGTGCGTCGAGGTCGTAAACGGGGTGCATCGGGTGGCCTTTAGGAAAGAAGGGCGGGTGCGTGATGCACGGCGCGGTGACGACGAAGTTTAACAGGGTGCGACGGAAGCCTTCCCGAAATGGCAAGGCCGCCCGCAGGCGGCCTTGTCCGGCGTTCGGCGCAGCCTGGATCAGTCGTGCGGGACGGTCTCGGCGAACGACGGGCGCTGCATCAGCTTCTCGAACAGCTTGGCAAGGTTGGGGTGGGCTTCCTGCCAGTCGATGTCGGCGAAGCGGAAGGCCAGGTAACCGAGCGCGCTGCCGACGGCGATGTCGGCCAGCGAGAAATGGGTGCCCATGCAGTGGGAATTCTCGCCGAGTTCTTCGGACATGAATTCGAGGCTCTTGGCGATCTTGCTGCGCTGGCGTTCGATCCAGCTCTTGTCCTGCAGCTTGGCCGGGCGCTTGCCTTCGAGGAAGGCCGTCGCAGCGGCGTCGCAGATGCCGTCGGCCAGCGCTTCCCAGCGCTTGACGAGGATGCGTTCGCGGTTCGGCGCCGGCATCAGCTTGTTGTTCGGCGTGACGTTGTCGAGGTACTCGACGATCACGCGCGAGTCGAACAGAACGGTGTCGTCGTCGAGGACGAGCACGGGAATCTTGCCGAGCGGGTTGAGATCCGGCACGCCACTGTCGGGATTCCAGGGCGAGTCGAGTTCGAAGTCGTACTCGATCTTCTTTTCGGCCAGGACAATGCGTGCCTTGCGCACGTAGGGACTGGTCAATGATCCGATCAGCTTCATCTGGTTCTCATGCTGTAGGGGGAGGCGAATTATAGCACTGCACCGTAACGCGGTTTGCGGCAGCATTTCACGGAGCGGTAAAATAGCGGTCTTCTCGAAAAAGGATGTTCTCCATGTCTTTCACCATGCTTACAGCACTCTCGCCGCTCGACGGGCGCTACGCCGCCAAGGTCGACACACTGCGTCCACAATTTTCCGAGTACGGCCTGATCCGTCGCCGTCTCCAGGTCGAGATCGAGTGGCTGAAGGCGCTTGCCGCCGAGTCGCATTTCGCCGAGATCCCGGCCTTCTCGCCGGCGACCGTGGCCGCGCTCGACGCGCTGGTGGCGAACTTCGAGCCGCAGCACGCAGCCGAGGTGAAGGAGATCGAGGCCGTCACCAACCACGACGTGAAGGCGCTCGAATACTGGATCAAGAAGAAGCTCGCCGACAACGCGGAAGTGATGCGCGTCTCCGAGTTCATCCACTTCGCCTGCACCTCGGAGGACATCAACAACCTGTCGCACGCGCTGATGCTGAAGGCGGCGCGCGACGAGGCGCTGCTGCCGACCATCGACAAGGTGATCGCCCGCCTGCGCGAGCTGGCACACCAGCTGGCCGAGGTGCCGATGATGTCGCGCACGCACGGCCAGCCGGCGACGCCGTCGACGATGGGCAAGGAAATGGCCAACGTCGTCTATCGCCTGACGCGTGCCCGCGAGCGCATCGCCGGCGTTTCGCTGCTCGGCAAGATCAACGGCGCGGTCGGCAACTACAACGCCCACCTCGCCGCCTACCCCGGCTACGACTGGGAAGGTTTCGCCAGGCGCTTCGTCGAATCGCTCGGGCTGGAGTTCAACCCCTACACCATCCAGATCGAGCCGCACGACGCGATGGCCGAGCTGTTCGACGCCTTCGCCCGAACCAACACCATCCTCATCGACCTCGACCGCGACGTCTGGGGCTACATCTCGCTCGG
>VFQM010000255.1_pt1 | contig 64590 bp, 68 predicted proteins | sample 3512391 | NCBI WGS metagenome assembly VFQM01 (sample SAMN10412369, study PRJNA504923) | tailings metagenome | isolation source: Replicate 1 from Balatoc abandoned mine | place: Philippines | reverse complement strand
CCTTGACGAAGCGCAGGTAGGTGGGCATCAGCGCCTCGGCGTCGTCCATGATGAACACGCGCTTGACGTAGAGCTTGACGCCACCGCGCTTGTCGCGGTTCCAGAGGTCGAACGGCGCCTTGGCCGGCACGTAGAGCAGCTGGGTGTACTCGGTGCGCCCCTCCACGCGGTTGTGCGTGTAGGCCAGCGGCGCCTGGCTGTCGTAGCTGATCTGCTTGTAGAAGTCGGTGTACTCGGCGTCGGTGATGTCGCTCTTGCTGCGTGTCCACAGCGCGGCGGCCTTGTTCACCGTCTCCCACTCGCCGGTGGGCACCTGCGCCTTCTTCTCCTCGTCCCAGGTTTCCTTGCGCATCAGGATGGGCAGGGAGATGTGGTCGCTGTACTTGCCGATCACGGACTTGAGCTTCCAGGCGGACAGGAACTCCTCCTCGCCCTGGCGCAGGTGCAGGATGACGTCGGTGCCCCGCTCGGCGCGCTCGATGGTCTCGACCTCGAAGTCGCCGGTGCCGGTGCTGCTCCAGCGCACGCCCTGGCCGGCCGGCGCGCCGGCGCGGCGGGTTTCCACGGTCATGCGGTCGGCGACGATGAAGCCGGAGTAGAAGCCGACGCCGAACTGGCCGATCAGGTTGGCGTCCTTCTTCTGGTCGCCCTCCAGCCGCGCCATGAACTCGCGCGTACCGCTCTTGGCGATGGTGCCGAGGTGGGCGATGGCCTCGTCGGCGCTCATCCCGATGCCGTTGTCGCGGATGGTGATGGTCCTGGCGTCGGCGTCGAACCAGACGCGCACCTCGAGGTTGGGCGAGTCCTCGTACAGCGCGGCGTTGTCCAGCGCCTCGAAACGCAGCTTGTCGCAGGCGTCGGACGCGTTGGAGACCAGCTCGCGCAGGAAGATCTCCTTGTTGGAATACAGCGAGTGCGTGACCAGGTGCAGGATCTGCTGCACCTCGGCCTGGAAGGCGTGGGTCTTCTTGTCCATGGTGGTGTGCTCTGCCAAAGAAAACGCGGCGCCCTGGGGATGGGGGCGCCGCGCCGGATTTCAAGACACCGGGGCCTGCCGGCGTCCGCCAGGCTCCAGCGGCGTCAGAAGCCCACGGCCTGCCCTTCGCGCCGGGAGTCGCTGGCGGCCACGTAGCCGTCCTCGGCGTCGTCGCCCAGGCGCCAGATGAACTGCCCGGAGCCGAAGTCCATGTACGGGTCGAGCGTGGGGGCCAGCGCGTGGCCCAGGCCGCGCAGGCCCTCCACCAGTGCCGGGGCCATGGTGTGCTCGCAGTCGATGGCCAGCCCGGTGGCCACCTTCCAGCGCGGCGCGTCGCAGGCGGCCTGCGGCTGCTGCCCGTAGACCAGCATGCGCACCAGCGTCTGCAGGTGCCCTTGCGGCTGCATGTTGCCGCCCATCACGCCGAAGCTCATCTGCGGCCTGCCGTCGCGCGTGAGGAAGCCGGGGATGATGGTGTGGAACGGCCGCTTGCCCGGCGCCACCACGTTGGGGTGGGTGGCCTCCAGCGTGAAGCCATGGCCGCGGTTCTGCAGGCTCACGCCCACCTCGGGCACCACCACGCCACTGCCGAAGCCCATGTAGTTGGACTGGATCATGCTGATCATCATCCCCTGCTCGTCGGCGGCGGTCAGGTAGATGGTGCCCCCCTTGGGCGGCGTGCCCGGGCCGAAGGACTGCGCCCGCGTCGGGTCGATGCGCCGGGCGCGTTCGGCGAGGTAGGCGTCGTCGAGCAGGTCGGCCGCGGTCACCTCGGTCATCGCGCGCGGGTCGGCCACCCAGCGGTAGGTGTCGGCGAAGGCCAGCTTCATGGCCTCGATCTGCAGGTGCTGCGCCATCAGGCTGTCCACCGGGTGGGCGGCGAGGTCCAGGTGGCGCAGCATGCCCAGCGCCATCAGCGCCGCGATGCCCTGGCCGTTGGGCGGGATCTGGTGCAGCCGGTGGCCGGCGAAGTCCATGCCGATGGGGTCCACCCACTGCGGCGCGTAGCCCGCGAGGTCGGCCTCGGTCATGGCACCGCCGTGGGCGGCGCTGTGGGCCGCCAGCGCCTGCGCCACCTCGCCGCGGTAGAAGGCCTCGCCGCGCGTCTGGGCGATGCGGCGCAGCGTGCGCCCGGCGGCGGCGAAGGTGAAGCGCTCGCCGGGCAGCGGCGCGCGGCCGCGCGGCATGAAGGTCTCGCGGAAGCCGGGTTCGTTCTGCAGCGCCGGCACGGCGCGCGCCCACTTGTCGGCGGTGACCACGCCCACGCCATAGCCGCGCTCGGCCAGCGCGATGGCCGGCTGCAGCAGGTCGGCGAACGGCAGCTTGCCGAAGCGCTCGGACAGGGCCACCCAGCCGGCCACCGCGCCGGGCACGGTGACGCTGTCCCAGCCGCGCATCGGGAAGGTGTCGCCGTGCTTCTTCAGGAAGTAGTCCCGGGTCCAGGCCGCCGGTGCGGTGCCGGAGCTGTTCAGGCCGTGCAGGCGCTGCCCGTCCCAGAGGATGGCGAAGTTGTCGCTGCCCAGGCCGTTGGAGCAGGGCTCGACGATGGCCATGGCTGCCGCGGTGGCAATGGCAGCGTCCACCGCATTGCCACCGGCCTGCAGCATGCGCAGCCCGGCCTGCGCCGCCAGCGGCTGCGATGTGGCGACCACGTTGCGCGCGAACAGCGGGCTGCGCACGGTGGGGTAGGGGTTCTGCCAGTCGAAGGTCATCGGCGTCTCCGGGAGGGGTTCTGCGAGGTCGAACCGCGCATCTTACGAGTCCGGGCGAGGTCGGGTGCCCGTGCGCTGTCGCCGGCGCGACGGCGCCTGGCGGCATCCCGCCGACAATCCGGCCCTCACCACGGCTGCAGGAGACCCGCTCCATGAAGGCATTGCGCTGCCACGCGTTCGGCCCGATCACCGACCTGAAGGTGGAGGACATCGCGGCGCCGACCCCCGGCCCGGGCGAGTTGCTGATCGACGTGCATGCCGCGTCGATCAACTACCCCGACACGCTGATGGTGCAGGGGCTGTACCAGGTGAAGCCGCCGTTGCCCTTCACCCCCGGTGCGGAGTTTGCCGGCGTGGTGGCTGCGGTTGGCGCCGGGGTGACGCACCTGAAGCCTGGAGACCGGGTGGCCGCCTCCACCGGCACCGGGGCCTTCGCGCAGCAGGCGCTGGCCGAGGCGGCCCGGGTCATGCCGCTGCCAGCGGCCATGGACTTCGACGCCGGTGCGTCGTTCGTGCTGGCCTGGGGCACCAGCCTGCATGCCCTGCAGACCATCGCCCGCCTGCAGGCGGGCGAGACCGTGCTCGTGCTCGGTGCGGCCGGCGGCGTGGGCGTGGCCGCGGTGCAGATTGCCAAGGCCCTGGGCGCCCGCGTGATCGCAGCGGCGTCCAGCGACGCCAAGCGGGCCCTGGCGCGCGAGGCCGGCGCCGACGAGACGGTGGACTACACGCAGCCGGAATGGCGCCGCGAGGTGGAGCGTCTCACCGGCGGCCAGGGCGCCGACGTGGTGTACGACGCCGTCGGCGGCGCCTACGCCGAGCCGGCCCTGCGTGCCACGGCGTGGCGGGGGCGCTACCTGGTGGTGGGCTTTGCCGCGGGCGAGATCCCGCGCCTGCCGCTGAACCTGGCGCTGCTGAAGGAGCGGGCGATCCTCGGCGTGTTCTGGGGCGCGGCCATGGCGCGCGAGCCGAAGCAGCTGATGGCCGACCTGCGCCAGCTGGCCGGCTGGTTCGCCGAGGGGCGCGTGCGCCCGCCGGTGACGGAACGGGTGCCGCTGGAGCAGGCGGCGGCGGCCATGGCGCGCCTGGCCGGGCGCCAGGCGATGGGCAAGCTCGTCGTCAGGCCGCGGGACTGAACGGGCCGCGGGCGCCGGGCAGCGCTCAGTACCGCTCCGGCCGCAGCACCTGCACGCTGGCGAACCACATGGCCACGCTGTAGTGCGGCGCGTAGGTGGCCAGCACGTGCTCGGCAATGGCGTCGGCCACGGCCTCGTCGCAGATCACCTTCATCTCGATCGTGCGGTCGGCCTCCCAGGCCCCCTCGCGCACGCCCTCCAGGCTGGCGCCGTGCACCTCGGTCACGGTCCAGCCCTGCGCGCCTCGCTCCTTCAGGTCGCGCACCAGGGGCTTCTCGAGCACACCCTCGGTGTTGATGACCAGCAGTGTCTTGCCGTGCTTCTTCATGTGCCCATCCTCTCCAGCCAACGCGCGAGTTCGATGTACATCGGAATCCCCAGCACCAGGTTGAACGGAAAGGTGATGCCCAGCGCCGCCGTGATCGACAGCGCGGCATTGGCCTGCGGCACCGCGATGCGCATGGCCGTCGGTGCGGCGATGTAGCTCGCGCTGGCGGCTAGGGTGGCCAGCAGCGCCACGCCCCCCGTGCTCAGGCCCAGGGCCCAGCCGGTGGCGGCGCCCGCCAGGGCCAGCAGCGGCGGCGCCAGCAGGCCGATCACCAGCACCGCCGGGCCGAAGCGCTTGACCTCGGCCAGGCGGCCGCCGGCCACCAGGCCCAGCTCGAGCAGGAACAGCGCCAGCACCCCCTTGAAAGGCTCCACGAACACGGCGTGGATGGGCGCGGTGCCGGCCTCGCCCGCCACGGCGCCGATCAGCAGGCCGCCCAGCAGCAGAAGCACGCTCTTGCCGAAGAGCACGTCGTGCGCCAGCCCGCTCCAGTCCGTGCGCGTGCCGCCCCCGGCGTCACGCAGCGCCCAGCGTGCCAGGAGGATGCCGGCCACGAGGCCCGGTGCCTCCATCACCGCGACCCACAGCGCCGCGTGGCTCTCGTGGGCGATGCCTTCGCGGGCGAGCGCGGCCTGCGCCACCGCGAAGGTCACGACGCTGACCGAACCGTAGTGCGCCACCAGCGCCGCCGCGTCCACCCCCGACAGCCGCAGCCCGCGCGCGAGCGGGTAGAGGACAAACGGGATCAGGAACCCGAGCGCCATGCAGGCCAGCACCTGAGGGGCCAACGCCGCCAGCGGCTGCTTGCTCAGCTCGATGCCGCCCTTCAGGCCGATGGCCAGCAGCAGGTAGATCGACAGCGTCTCGTAGAGCGCCTCGGGCAGCCGCAGGTCGCTCTTGACCAGGCGCGCGAAGACGCCGAGCAGGAAGAAGAAGACGACGACGTCGATCATGGGCGGTCAAGGCATCGATCAGGCCGCGGGCTGCGCGGCAACGTCCTTCCTGCGCGCGGCGCAAGAAAAAACCCGCTGCGGCTCAGGTCCGAAGCGGGTTTCTTGGGGGTGCCGGGCCGCCGCATGACTGCGCTGGCCTGCCACCTGGATTTGGTTGCGGGGGAAGGATTTGAACCTTCGACCTTTGGGTTATGAGGCTAATGGTTAGGCAAGGTGTTCGGCGCGCTGGGTAGGGTTTGATGGGGGTTATGTCGTCAAATCAAGCACTTACTGCGATTTGACCCCTCACCCATCAAAACCTGCCTGGCCCAAACAACACCAGCTTCGCCGAAGAGCCTGATTTGCAAACTGCAAGTCCAACCCGACCGTTGGGTTGAATGTACACCATCTCCGGCGCGCCGCAAACCACCCTCCGCGCGGCGGCGCGCTCGACCGCCGCGCCGCTTCAAGCTGTGGCCGTATCAGTCCCATGACGGTCGCCTTGGCGCCTTGGGACCGCGGTGTGGCTAGCGCCGAATATCCTCCAGGCGAGCGGGCGCGTGTTCAAAGGGAGCTTCGCGCTTGGCAGTTGTCTCCGCAAACACGCAGACAGTTGGATCGCTTCTAAGCGATTTCTTGCGTTTATCGCTTTAAGACGATACGATCTAGAAATCGCCCCTGGCCGATCACATAATGGACTACCCGCTACAGCTCACCAGCCAACTCCAGCAGCTTCTGAAGTCGCTGCGCAAGTCGCGCCAGATGACGCAGGCACAACTGGCACGGCACCTGGGCGTGGTGCAGTCACGGGTGGCCGATATCGAACGTGAGCCCGGCAGCGTGAGCGTCGAGCAGTTGATGAACGTCCTGGCGATGCTCGGCGCGCAGCTGGTGGTCAGGGAGACCGAGCCTTCGACGCCGCCCAGCGCGGCCGGCAGATCACCAGTCAAACAGACGCCTGCGCAGCCGGCCGGGCCAGATGACAAGGTTCCACAGGCGAGCGCGTCGCCGTTCAGGCAGGAGCGCCCGTCTTCGGCGCCACCTCATCCGGACGACGCGTCCGAGGCGCCGCCGCGAGGCCAGTGGTGACGATCAGCGGCGCCAAGCGGGGGGGATGAACGCATGAACAGCCCCTTGCCCCCGACCCAGGCTTCAGCTCCTAGGCTGCGCCATGGCTGAGGTGCGCGAACTCTGGGTGTGGATGAACGGCGAGCGCGTCGGCACCTGGCAGCGCACACGCACCGGCGGGCATCGGTTCGTCTACGAACCGTCATGGCTCGCGTCGCCGCGGGTCCGGCCCCTGTCGCTGTCGCTGCCCCTCACGCCAGACCGGACGGTCACGGGCCCGGTGGTCGCCCACTACTTCGACAACCTGCTGCCCGACGACGAGCGCGTCCGGCGCCGCGTCAGCGCGCGCTTCAAGCTAGGCTCCACCGACGTGTTCGAGCTGCTGCAGGCCATCGGCCGGGACTGCGTAGGGGCCGTGCAGCTGCTGCCTCCCGAGCAGCCCCCGATGGGGTTCGACCAGGTCCATGGCGAGCCGATGGACGAACAGGCCGTGGCGCGGCACCTGCGCGGTGTGGCGGGCGCGCCGGGCCTGGGCAACGCTCTGGATGTCGAGGCGGATGACGACCCCCTGCGAATCTCGATCGCTGGCGCCCAGGAAAAGACCGCCCTCCTGCGCATCGATGGCCAGTGGTACCGCCCGCTGGAGGCGACGCCCACGACGCACATCCTGAAGCTGCCTCTGGGCCTTGTCGGCGGCCGCAGGCTGGACTTGAGCGACTCCGTCTACAACGAATGGCTGTGCGCGCAGCTGCTGCGCGAACTGGGCCTGCCAGTGGCCGGCACCGACATCGGCCAGTTCGAAGATCAGACCGTGCTGGTGGTCGAACGCTTCGACCGGCATTGGCAGAGCGCGCCGCAGCGCTGGATTGCCCGCATCCCGCAGGAAGACTTCTGCCAGGTCCTGGGCCTGCCGTCGGAGGACAAGTACGAGGCGCAAGGCGGCCCCGGGATGGCGCAGTGCCTGCAGGTGCTGCGCGGCAGTGCCTCTGCAGCGGCTGACGTTCGGCACTTCCTGTGCGCGCAGCTGGCGTTCTGGTTGCTGGCCGCCACAGACGGGCATGCAAAGAATTTCTCGCTGTTCCTGCTGCCCGGCGGCCGATACCGGATGACGCCTCTGTATGACGTGATCTCGGCCTGGCCGATCATCGGCGCAGGCGCCAACCGGGTTGCCTGGCAGGAAGCGAAGCTCGCCATGGCGGTGCGGTCGAAGAACACGCACTACCAGCTGGCGAGGATCCAGACGCGGCACTGGGAGGGGTTGGCACAACGAAGTGGCGTTGACGGCACCTGGCAGGCCATGCACGCCTTGGTGGCGCGGGTGCCCGCCGCTATCGCGGCGGTTGAGGCGCAGATTGCCCGCGAGCAACCCGCCGGATTCCCCCAGCGGATGGCCGAGGCCATCTTCAACGGCATGAAGCAGCAGGCACGGGCCTGGGAATCTGGAGGATGAGGCTGGCGCTGAGGTGGCGTTGACCACAGCCGACAGCTGGCAAGGCGACCGGCCGCCCACCGCAGCGCCAGCCGCTGAGCGCGACTAGTTGTGCGATATCTTCTTGGCCCACTGCGAATGGACTCGGGTGTACTTCGGCTGGCGGCCCAACCTGCCCGACGAGGCCGACAACCACCTGGTGGAACTGGCCGTGGCAGGCGGCGCGCAGGTCATCGTCACACGCAACCTGCGCGACTTCGCCCGCGCAGAACTGAACTTCCCCGGCCAGCGCTGCCTGGCGCCGGGCCCGTTCTTGAAGGAGATGGCTCCATGACCGCCTTGACCGTGCGCCTGTCCGACGACAAGCATCAGCGCCTGCGCGCTCTGGCGCAAAGCCGGGGCACCACCCTGAATCGCTTGATCGACGACATGGCCACCGTGATGCTGGCCGAATTCGACGCCGAGACCCGATTCAAGCTGCGGGCGACACGCGGTGCGGGGCGCGAAGCCGGGGGGCTGGAATTGCTGGACAAGGCGCGGGCAGACGGCACCTGACTCTATGGCTGGCCACAGCCCGATGGCCCAGAGATGCGAGCTGGTCCGGGTCGGTGATGACCAACGCGTATGACGGCAGCTCCCACGAAAACAAGGCGGCCAAAGAGGTCGTCACCCAAGCGCCGGGGGGCGGTTCAGAGGCCGGCGAGCGGTGGATCTCGTTCAGCGTCGGGGCCGCATAGCCGGTTGGCACGCCACGGGTCAGCAGTCCCCGCTTGGCCGGCAGGCAGCAGCGCGCGCCACGCCGGACGAACAGACGCAGCGCGTCCACGCGCGCCCGAGGCCGGACTCTTTCATTCTTGAGTGCCAGCTGCAGAGCAAGGGCACGGCCGAACGCTCCATGCACCTCTGGAGCCGTCAACGACAACTCAGCGGCCAGGGCCGCATAGCTCCGGGTCGTCGTCGGCCGACAGCACCAGGGACAGACGCAACAACAGGAGCAGGTCCCGCAGGAAAACTTGCGGGTTTGATTTAGCGCTTGGCATGCGTCTGCCTCTGCGAGTTTGTTCTTCGTTCGCGAATGGCGAACGTCTCGGTGTGGCCGCACGACACGCCAGGCGCAACCTGCCCTCGCACCGACGCCGCGGACGGGGTCAGTCGCTCAGGACACGGCGAATCGGCCTCCGCGAGGCCTCCGCCTGAGCGGACCCGATCGCGACGTACCCCCCCCCCCCTCATTCGCGGGGGTCAAGATGCCAAAAATCTTATACGCCGCCGCACGGCATAACGGAGTGTGGAGGTAATTTAGATACTCCAGAATTACTCCTGCGCGAGATAATATTGAAAACTCGAATTCGCAGAAAACCAACGAAAAATCTCGCTTGCAATAATATTTGTACCGCCGCAACCTGACGACATTCCGCTGAATGAATCAGCAGATGTTCAAACTGTCAGGAGAAGTGGGTGTCAAAAAACGCAGAGGGTGAGCGCCGGGTTTCGACCGAGCAGAGACGCATTTTCAGAACTGCCCGACTAGAGTTTGTGCCGATCGGCCGCATTGCGGGCATGGACCCGGCAGCAGCCGAACTCCTAAAGGGGTGGGACCTCGCGCCAACTGGGTTACTCCAGTTTCAGGACTGGACGGAGATCGGCCTGCACGCCTTGATGTTGGTTCGGCCCCTGATCGTCGTTGGCTGCGCCGATGGCGCCGGAGCACTGCACTGGTTGGCCAACGGCGAAGTTCTGCTGGCGGTTCAAGGTCGCTGGCCCAAGGACACAAAGATACCGGCACTGGTTTTGGCACACCAGATCACGCCCCAGACCCGGCTCCAAGCCGCTGTCGCAGGCATCCTCGCCGTCTGCGCACCATCGCTGGGCCGGCATCTGGGACCAGAGACGCTCTACCGGATCTGGTTGCGTCTGCTGGATGCGAAGCTGAACCCGCTCACGGCCACCAACAAGATGGGCTTTGCCCGCGCGATGGGCTGCGACTCGCGCAGGCTGCCCGCCGCCCGTGCTGGCCAAACGGTGCCTGGGGTGGAAGCATGAGCAGCTCTTCCGCAGGGCGCTCAGTGGCCGGGAGCATGGCGTGCCACGCTCTTGTTGAGCACGTGGAAGGGGCCGGCGGCTCTGGCGCCTGCATCCATGAGATCCTCTGGCGGATTGGCGGGCACCCGCTACTGACGGCGCACGCCAGGATCTTTCGCCACGTCGCGACCGCCTTGCAGTTGGACGTGTTTTCGACGACGTCGTTGTTTTGGGCTGGGGCTTGGCGCGACCAGATCGGCCTGTGGCTCGACACCTTGCACCTCGTCGAGCGGCTGGAGCCGCAGCTTCGCGCGGACGCTTCGCTGCGTGAGTTCTTCAGAGAGCCTAAAGACCTTGAGGACCATCCGCTGTTACGCCAAGGCGTGGGGCGGCACCCCTTGGCCGCCGCGCTGTTCAATCTCCATCAGTGTGCGGGCCACGGCGAAGCAGGTATCGGCCAACAGGCCGCCGAGCGGTACGAGATCACCCGCGCGCACGTCCTGGCCATCTACTGCGAGGCACGCCAGCGCGCCGCCGCTGGATTGCAGGCGTTTCTTGTCCATGACGGTGACCGCGAGTTCGCCGCGGTTCCGGTGGGCACTGGGCCCGTCGGCCTGGCGCTGCGCGACCTGAGCCTGGCCACCTACGCGCCACTCGTGGCGCAGTTTCCGCCGACCAGCAACACGCCGGCCTTCGCCAGCCAGATGGCTGTGTTGCAGCCCGACTATTCCGTCCTGCAACGTGATCTGATCGACCGCGCTGCAAGGCAGTTCCTGCAGCTGCAGCGCTACCTCGGCACATTGGTCTCGATGCTGTCTGCGCAGCAGCTTCAGCCGCGGACAAGGCAGGTGGACGAGGGTAGTACTGGTCCTGGCGGCCACGCGCATCGTCCCGGTTGGGTGGGCTGGTCGCCGGGTGAGATCACGCGACGCGAAGAGCACGATTGGACAGAGGATGCTCCGCCCCTGACTCACATCTCCTATCCGTCACCCGAAGAGCTGGACCCGCTTGTTGAGGAGGCCGAGGGTGACGCACCGGGCTCCACGCGCGACAACGACATCACTCTCTACAACCCAGCGGCAGCGAAGAAAAAAATGTCGGCCTTGCGCTTCCTGGCCCTGCACCAGGAGCGGCGTCACACCCACTTCCCCTGGGCCCTGAACGCGGCCACGCCCACAGAGCGCCGCCAAGCCCTGCAAGCGGCCCAACGCGACATCGCTGGCTTGCTGGAGGCATCACCCAGAAACCTCAGCGCAGCTCGGCATGCTGCGATCGGCGGCCTGCTGGTCAAGGCCTGCGCGATCTACGGCTGGAGCCCCGGCACCACAGCCGCCATCGCCATCCTGCGCGTCGAGACGCTGGATGAACGGACGGCCGAATCATTGCTGTATGCCAGGCAGGATCACATCTGCCTATTGGCCAGTGCGCCACGCGGCGACGACGGCTCGTGGTCTGCCCTGGCGTTTCTGGTGCCGGGCCTGTCGGCGAATTACAGGACTCAGCTCTCGGCAGAAACGCAGGCCATCGGGCGCCCTCGGCAGCGGTGTTTTCTGCTGCCGGTGATCGGCGATCTTGGCGATGAGCTGCTGGCGTTGGCCGGCCGAGGTGATCGATTGCCCACCGTCGAGCCCATGAGTCGACGGTTGCTGGGTGTGGAGAACAAGACTGCAGCGCTGCTGGCTCAGCAGTGCCTGTCGCAGGCACAGGACACCATCAATCAAGACAAGCGCGCCGCGTTGACCATCCAGCGCCTGAAGGGGTCACTGCAGGCGAGCATGCTGTCGGTCACAGGCGACGTCGTGGCAGGTTGGATGGTCATGCAAGACAGTCGCTGCGTCGGCGAGGCACGGCTGCACTACAGCCAGGTGCGTGCGGGCAAGCTGCCACAGCAGCACCTGGCCGCTCTATACGAGCTGGATGGCGACCGGTGGCAAGCCAGCGAAGCGCGCGCCCTTGAACTCTCGTCCTTGCAGAACGGCTGGGTAGGTTGCCGTTTCGTGGCCGACCGGGACAAGGTGGGCGAACTCATCCAGACCTTACAGGGCCGTCTCACCGCTGGGCTCGACACTACCTGCCTGTCAGCAGTTTGCGCGTACCACAACCACTTTGTGCTGCATGCCTGGCTGCACATGGCCCTTACGCTCGGGCTGCGAGCAGGTTCGGGCGCCAGCGCGCCCAGCGTGCCGTTCCTTATTGAGCTGCGCCAGGGTGTCCCGGCCCCTGTCCAAACCGACGCCACCGGGCTCGCTGAAAAGCACAACGGCTACCAGGACAAATCCAGGTTGCTCCCCCTGCCGCCCGAGCTGTTGGCTGCAGCCGCCCGCCTCGAGGAACACAACGCCGCGATCCTGCAGCACCTCGATCTTTTCCAGGACTGGCTGGCGCTGGAGGGCGCCGCGCAGCGGCTGTTCGTGCTGGACCAGCGGCTACGCCCTGTGCCTCTCACCTCCACCTGGATCAGGGATCAGCTTGCCGAACTGGGCTTCCCGGCGCCAACGAATTTCGGGCGAGCCTTGCTTCGCACAGAGTGGGCCGACGCGGGCTGCCCGGCGCGCTGGATCGACCCGTTCCTGGGCCATGCCGGCCAGGACCAGAACTGCTACTCCAAGCACTCAAGCCACGATCCTGCTGCCTACCTGGAGCAGGTCACGAAGCAGAGCCGCCAGTACACAGACATGCTGGGCTTGCGCCCCATACGAAGCCTGTGCGTCACCTCAGGGCCAGGCGGCAACGCAGCCAAGGCCCCCATCGCGGCTGTCACGCCAGAGTTTGCGCTTCCCCGCATCGGCCTGAAGTACCCCGCCGGCAAGTCGGCCATCCAACCCATCTGGTGGCGGGTGGACTTTGATCCCGCGCTGCCGGAAGCGCTATCGCAACTGTGGCAGGACGTAAGGCGCCACGCTGCCGCTAGCGATCGACCCCTGGTGACCAGTCTGCTGTGGCTGCTGAAGAACTCAACGAACCACCACGCCCAGGCCTTGACCACCGAGGCCCGACCTGAGGCCCTGGCCGTTGATCTCGCCAGCGCCAATGCGCTGGAAGAGGAAGTGCTGATGACAGCGGTGCGGCACGAGTTCCCGATGACGGTGGCGGCGTCCTGGCTGCGCCTGCTCCGTGCTGCCGAGGGCAAGCTGCCGCCCGCCTGGAAGGCCATGGTCCCGACCCAGACCATGGCGCTGACCACGCATGCCGAATCGCCCATCAGCACGCGCAGGACGACACTCCTGCCCAACATCCGCTGCTGGCAGGATGGCTTGCACCGGTGGATACGCGACCGGGCCGGTGACGATGACGCGCGCTCCTGGGCGATCGCGATCGGCTTGTCGGCCGTGATACACGGCATGGTGCTGGACATGCGGCTGTTGTCCAGCATCCTGCAGAAGCTGGCCGAGCCCGGGCTGAGGAAGCTGCAAATCTGCAGCGGCGAAGACGGCTTTGCCTACATGGAGTTCCACCTGCCCTCGTCAGTCCCCGGCAGGCGCCAGTTGACGCGCTGGTTCCTCGACCCGCTGACAGAGTTCCTGGTCCTGAACGCACCGTCGTTTCCGGTAACGCCGGAACTTGGCAGTACGTCGCGCTACATCAGACTCTTCCTGCAACACCATGGCGTTGAGGAGCACCGTTGCCCTGGCGGCTGGCGTACCGTCATTCAGGCCGCCCGAGCGCTTTGGTCCACCCGCGTGCCGCAGCATGTGGTGCAGTGCGCCAGCCGGAGCATCAGCACGACTTCACTGGAACCGGTTTGCTGGCGGAACCTGTTTGACGCAGCGACACTCGTTTCGAGCAGGTCGGGCGCTCAGCTCGCAGACTCCGTGGCGCCAGAAAGCCAGTGGCTCACCTACGAGGACCTGACCTTCGATGCCGACGATGAATCGACTTCAGCCCCTGCGCAGAGGTCCAATCCGCTGGTCGCCAGCAAGTGGCCCGCTGCCGGGCACGACATCGACCATGTGCGTCTGGACATCCTGGCGGCCAACCCTTGGATTGACGACGCCGACGTGGCCATGCGCCAGCCCCGCGCAGAGGTCGCCAGCCGCCTGCTGTTTCTTCAATCGCAGCATCAGCCGGATGCCTTTGCGCACGGCGCCCTGGGCTGGCTGGCCAAGACGGCCGACCGTCTGCTGGCAGCCACCAGCGACGCGTCGGTCGACGTGATGCTGGGTCTGCGCCGGGCGGTGAGGACTTTGCTGCCAAGGCTGGCTGCGGAGGCCGGCGGCGCGTGGCTCAGCACGATGGGCCCAGCCCAGCGGCAACAGGTGCTGGGCGAATTGGCACACGAACTCGAGTCAGCAGTCTCGCGGCCAGACCTCAAGCGCGGTTTGGCGCTCCTGCTGGAGGATGGCAAGAACATCAGCCATTCGCCGGACAGTGCCGACACCATGAAGTCGCCGCTCGACGACGACATCGAGAACCCCGACCTCGACGCGAGAGTCGACGCCCGCATGCTCACGGTCGACCAATACGTGCAGGCGCTTGAGCATGTTCGCTGCGGCATCGACCCGCCGCTCAGGCCTTCCGAGCGCGGGCCTCTGGAAGACATGCTGCACCTCGGCCTCTGGTCGCTTGCGCGGCCTCGCGAGTACCTGCAAGCGCGCGTGGGCGATTTCGACTGGGGCGAGGCGGGCGAAGTCGATCTGACCATCCGGGAGACCGCCGAACACGGCCTGAAGACCCATCAGGCCACGCGGCGGGTGCCGCTGTCGCTGCTGGCACCTGCCGAGGTCTGCCAGCGCGTTCGGCGCAGCCTGGAAGACCGCATCGCCTCATCGGGCGAAAAGGGCGAGAACGCCAGGCGCTTGCTGCTGTTCGAGGCCCCGGAGGGACAGAACACAAGGGCGTACCACGACCACTTGCTGCAGCTGCTGCGGCAGATCCTGCGGCGGGTGACGGGCGACCCAGATTTTCGGGTGTACAGCTTGCGGCACGCTGGTGCCAACTGGTTGTACATGGCAATGGAAGGCGACAGGTCGGCCGCCTGGGAACGCCTGTGGGCTGCCCACCCGCTGATGCTGGCCTACCTTCGCGACGGTGATGGCTTGAGGCAGAGGCTGCTCGGCAGTGTCGACCGGACCGACCGACGCGCACTCCTGAGCATCACCCTGCTGCAAGGCCACCTGGCCGTGGCCACAACCTTCATGCATTACCTGCACACCAGCAGCCTGCTTCAGTTGCAAAGCGTGTACCGCTATGCCGAGGAGATTCCTCAGGCCGTCCTGGCAGCCGCCGCGCAGGCCAAGCCAGCGAATTTCTGCGAACAGATCACCGCCGGTTGGGCGGCCGCGCTACGCCACGCGCGGCGCAGGGCGGGCTGGGCGCTCTCTGCGGGGTCACGGCCGCCACGGCCAGCGGCCGAGAGCGCAACGGCGGAGCCGGGCCGCTGGTTGCTGTTCGGCGATGTGCAGCACTTGCTGGATGCCCATGCCAGCCAGCAGCAGCCGGTCGCCCACATTGCCAAGCACTTCGGCGTGGCAGAAGACTTCATCAACGCAGCCATTCGTGTCAGCGCAGGCATCGCGGACTGGCTCGGCGCCAAGGTTGAGCACCCCGCAGGCGACGCACTGCCCACGGTCCAGATGCCCATCGCACGGATGAACGCGGCCGAGCGTCTGCAGCTTGACCATCTGGTCCACAACATGCACGCGGTCTGGCAAGCCGACCGCCGGCTTGTCGTCAGTGCCATCGGGCTCATCCTCGACAGGACCACCCGACTGCATGAAGAGCTGACCTTGTGCGACCCAGGGCAGCTGAAAACCGCGCTGGCTTTCTTTGGCCGTTGCGGGGTCAAACCGCGTGACCTGCAGTTCGTGTTGCGCCGCCGGAGCAGCAGCGCCACGATCCCAGACTGGGCCGCTCCGCTGCTGGGCGCGTACGCACCCACTCCCGTCAGGGTGCTGCCGCCCGACACCAAGGCAAGCGATGCCTCCCTGGCCCAGTGGCTGCGCATAAGGCTCGTCGACAAGAAGGGGCAGGCCATTCCTCAGGTCTTGGCCAGGGCGGTCTTTACTGCTTGGGTCAACCTGAGTGCCGCCTCGGCCAGTGGCAATGAGGCATGACCTTCATCGACTGCATCGCCGCTCGCGCCCAGTGTGCGCGTCCAGCGGCAGGCCTAGCGATGCCGTTCTCTACGACAGGTGTGCGCTCTGCTGTCCACAGACCTCCAGCGCAGTGCCATCGCAGAGCTGCCAATGTCGCACAGTACGAGCGGTAGGATGGGGACGCCATAATCTGGCATGCCTCCATCGCCGACTCTTCTCGTCGTCGACACCAACTGCTTCATCCGGCTGCTGTTCTCCTCCTTGAGGCCGGTGCTCGGCTCGACGATCGGAGGGTACAGGCTGGTGACGCTTGCAGAGCTCGCGAACGAGATTGGGCCGGGCACGGAAGTCGTGGACCGTAACCCCTGGCTCCTCGACCCCGCCGTACGGAAAGAGCTCGCTGCCAACTGCCTGCATCTTCGTGAGCCAAAGAAGTCGGCAATGGCAAGCGAGGCAAAGCGGTTGCGATCTGAAGGCAATACCCTTTTGCGCAAGTACTGCACCGACCAGCGGCTTGACAAGGTACGGGAGCTGTCCGCGGCCGACGCGAAGGCCCTTGCCGCAGCGCAGACTGTCGGAGGCGTACTTGCCACCGACGAATGGCCACTCGCGTTCGTTGCAGAGCGTGCGTCCGACTTGCCCTTGGTGCTGACAAGCGTGGCGATCGTGCATCTCATGGAGACGGACGGGAAGATCACCCGCGCGGAGCGGATCGCCGTTGTCTCGAGCTGGATCAAGAACGGGGAAAAGCTGCCCCACCATTGGAGCCGGCAGTACAAGGAGCTCTTCGGCGAAGAGCCCCCGGACGCTCAATCCTGAAGCTCGTCCAGCACGCGCGACAGCTCAATCGCGTCGCCTAGCTTCACATTGAGCGCGGCCGACACGAATGAAGGCGACCGACCACCTTCGCTGCGTTGCCAACGGGCAAGCGCGCGGAACACAGGCGTCCCAAAGACCTGCTCGCCCTTCGCGACGAGTTCCCTTGCGCTTGGCTTCGTCACCCCGAAGAGTTCATCGCTCGCCGTTCGGGCCGTCTTGCCGTCCTGTTTCCACTTGGCGAAGAAGCCGGGCGTCTCCAGGCCAGTCACCGGCTCCTTCGCCGCCCGCGCCGACTTGTCGACAGCCTTCACGATGGCCACCACGGAAACGCCATAGGTACCGGCATACCAATACACCAGCTTCATCGGGTTCTTCGACGAACGAATATCCGAGAGCGCCTTCCTGGCCAGATCCTTCGGGAAGAGTAGCGTCTGTGCAAACAGCTCAGCGAACTTCTCACCCGGGTCCCCCGCGAGCGAATGCAGGGTAAGGCAGTGCCCGAGCTCGTGCGCCAGCCAATAGCTGAAGTCATCAAGCCGGCAGCCAACGTTGAACAGAACCCAGGACGACTTGGAGTCGGGCAGATAGACGCTCATCGCGTTCTCGTGGCCAACCTTGTCGCCACCCCAGTAGACAGGGACGAGCACAGCGCCGAACGTCTTCAGCACTTGCAAGAGGTGTCCGTGGGTTACCGCCTCGGTGGGCCCCAAGCCTAGCTGCCCGCGAACTGCCTTGGCAGCGTTCTCGATGAGGCCTTCGTCGACCTTCGGCTCGACGATGTGACGCGGCGTGAACAACGGCCCCATGAACGGCAGGAGCTGACGCAGATGGCGCCCCACCTCTTCGCCCGCCTCCTGTGCTTCGAGCGATGGCACGCGATTCATGCGCGTACGAAAAGCAATGACCGGCGTCGGCGGTTCCGACGGGTCTGGCACGAACAAGGATTCGATTGAAACCTTGAGGGTAGAGGCGAGCGAGGCCAGCTTGCTCGGGCGGGGAATCGACTCGCCATTCAGCCAGTTGGAGACGGCTTCCTTGCTGACATCACAGGCCTCGGCAAGTGCAGTGCCCGTAAGCCCCAGTCGGGTCATGGCCGACTTGACGAGTTCGACGTTCAGCATGGGAAACGGGACTCTAGCGGATCGGTCAAGTTTGGTCAAGTTTGAGGACTTCCAAGGTCCTGCTCAACCTCCACATGAGGGGCCTTTGAGCCTTCAGGGTGCCGCCTCGCCGTCCGGAGCACCGGTACGACGCTGGTACTCACGATTTGCGAGCCCTCCTCTTGATCAGAAGCCCCCGCGCGACCTGATGGAGATGTGGACGAAGCCAGAGGAATCCGCCGTCTCCTTGACCTCAAGGTACGCCTGCTTGCGAACCAGCTCACTCAGCTTGGTGAAGCCGTAGTTGCGCGGGTCGAACGAGGTGTTGTTCTTGTTGATGAAGGAGCCTACGGCCGACAGTGCCGCCCAGCCACTGTCACGCGATGTCTCCGTGATGGCGTGGGTCAGCAGCCCCTTGAGTTCCGGCACGTCTGACACCGCCATCGGAGCAGCGGTCTCTGCAGGTCGCTTCAACACCTCCAGGAAGATGAACTTGTCGCAGGCCGCGATGAACGGCTCGGGCGTCTTGCGCTCCCCGAGTCCATAGACGGTCTTCCCAGCCTCGCGCATGCGCGTGGCCAGACGGGTGAAGTCGCTGTCGCTGGAGACGAGGCAGAAGCCATCCAGGTTGCCGGCGTACAGCAAGTCCATCGCGTCAATGATGAATGCCGAGTCGGTGGAGTTCTTGCCTTTGGTGTAGGCGAACTGCTGCATCGGCTGGATGGCGTGACGATGCAGATGCTCCTTCCAGCCAACGAGATTGGTGGTTGTCCAGTCACCGTACGCCCGCTTGACGGTGGCTGTGCCGTACTTGGCCACTTCCTCAAGTAGCTCCTTCACGACGCTGGCCGATGCGTTGTCCGCATCGATCAGCACGGCGAGCCGGGCGGTTTCGTTGTTGGCCATTTTTTCTCTCCCTTCTGTATTCTCGATTTCGGGCCTCAGGTTGAGGCAAGCTGCCTCAGCCGGCAGTGGCCCCGTTGAGTGCGGACCGAGCACCGTAGTCGTCAGCAGACAGCATGGCCGATGCCCGGTTCGCGATCTCCACCTTGGACAGGCCGGCAGCGTCCGCAGCTCTCAACCATAGCCGGCATGCGAGATCGAAGGCTCCACCGACGTACCCGCCATCGTCATCGACCCCCTCGAACACGACGCGGTCAAGCTCAATGAATGCGGCGAACAGGGCCATCGCTTCGCCCGGGAAGCGGGGCAGCACTTCTCGCTGTACCTGCGTCATCCAGACGTCAAGTTCTCGTCCAAAGGCTGCAGCGTCCCGGTAGCTGACATATCGGTCATTGGTCTTCCAGCGCTGCAACTGCTGGTTGAACCGCGCGCTCAGCGCGGCAGGGTCGTCTTGAAGTTGCAGTCGTTCCAGTCGCTCGTAGACCAGCGAAAAGTCTTCGGCCAGCTCCAGCAGCACACGCGCCAGCGTCGGCGCGTCCTGATTCGCCAGGAAGCTGGCCATCTCTTCTTTCGCCCTGATGGTGTCCATCGGCACATTCTGCTGGCACCGCCTCAAGGGGTCACGCGCTGTTCCCGCAGAATGACCGGCAAAGCAGGAGTCATCGCGATGCCCACCCCGATCCTGACGCGCAAGAAGACACCTCTCGACGGTGAACCGCCCGAAGTGTTCGCAGACCTCGCCGCCTTCGTCCGCCGCGTGGCTCCGCGCTGGGTGGACGGGAGCCGCAGCCTGAATCGGATGACGCTGCGACGTGCCCACCAGCGCGAACTGGCGCGCAGCCGTCGGCGCGGCTATCGCCTCGTCACTGCGCCGGCCACTTCTGCCTCGTCAGGCCGCGTTGTCCGGCACCGCAGGCGCTGAGTCGCCGTCTTCACCCGGGCCTTCGCTGCGGGCCGTACCGAGACCCGCCACCAGTTCCAGCGGCTTGGGTCGATACAGCTCGCCATCGCCACAGCCCCGGTCTACCCATTCCAGCGCCATCACCTCGTACACGGGAGTCCAGGTGTCACCAGAGCGCAGCTGAAGTGCCGGATTGGGCAGGTAGTAGCCATTGCTGGCCCGCGCCCACAGCTTGCGGGCGGGCTGGTACGCGCTGCTGAGCTCGGCGCGCGCCAGCACCTGGTTGACGTAGCTGCGCTTGCGGCGCTTGTCAGGCCACAGCCAGGCAGGAAGCTGGGCCAGCACGTCGTGCAGTTGCTCGGCGAAGAAGCCCTTCGGGTACTTGTGGGGCTCGACCTGGCAGGTCACGCAGCGCGACCACTGGGTCTTCAAGCCGGCCAGCATCAGCGTCAGCACCCAATACTCGCCCTGTCGCCGTTCCAGGCGAACGAGGCGGCCGTCGGTCTGCACGTCCAGCGCGGCCGGGGCCAGCAGCAGGAACACTGCGGCCAGACCCGTCCCTGCGAAGCCGGGCTCCTGAAGCGTCCGGCTGACCGCGCAGTCCCAGGCGGTGTGACCGAAATCGTCTCGCCGTTGCGGATCGGCGCCTTTGTCCAGCAGGGCCTGCACCAGCGGGGCGTTGCCCGCCATCGCCGCCATCATCAGCGGCGTCGCGCCCACGGGGGTGGCGTGGTCGGGGCCGTAGGTGTCGGCCTGCTGCAGCAGGTCCTTGAACTTCTTCGCCTCCCAGGGCTGCAGGTGGCGCTGGCGTGCCGCCGCCACGGTCTTGCGGGTGAGCGCCTGCAGCCCATCCCAGCGGTCGTCCTTGAAGTCGTAGCGGCTGGGCTTGACCGTACCTGCGCCATAGAACTCGCCTTCGTCCAGCAATTGCCTGGCCGCCGCAAAGTTGGCCTTGCCCAGCGCCGTGATCCACTCGTGCTGGCCGTGCCAAAGCGCGTAGTCGAAGATCGTCTGGCGCGGCTTGCTACTAGGGTTCTTCGGATCCAGTGCCTTGGGCAACAGCTCTTCGACCAGCGCCCGGCTCCAGGGCGTCCAGGGCACGGGCTTGTGCTGCAGGAAGGCGTCCCGGATGGCCTGGGCCTGTTCTTCCTTACCCTGCAGCTGCAGCTTGCGCGCTTCCTGCGCCCACTCCTCGCGGGTGGACGCCCGAACGCCTTGCGCCACCGCCTCGCCGGCCTGCAGGCCCAGCAAGGCCAGCAGCGGGTGGCCGGGGTCGGACTCCACCACGGTCAGCGTTTGCACGGCGCGCGTCATGGCCACGTACAGGGCGTTGACGTAGAACTTGTAGAGCTCCAGCGACTTGTCGGCCTTGTCCTTGGCGCGCCGGTAGTCGAGTTCATCGGCTTCCAGGTCGGCCGGGTGCACGCCGTCGCAGACCTCGGCATAGGCCTGGCGCTGGCCCGAGACGATGTCCACCAGCAGCACGTGCGGGTACTCCAGGCCCTTGGCTTCGTGCACGCTGAAGACCAGTGGCGTGCGAAAGCGCGCCCGGGCCGCCGGCTTGTCGTCATCGCGCAGAACGATCACGGCGTGCTGGGCCGATTGGCGGGTGGCCGCATCCAGCGCCTGCACGGCCGCATCCTTGGCCGCCACCAGCACCACGCTGCCCGCCTCGGGCGCCGTGCTGCGCACCAGGAAGTTGCTCTCGCGGTCCACCGAGCCGAAGCGCGCCTGCTTGATCTTCAGCAGCCGGTTGGCGAGCTGAGTCACCGCGCGGGTGTTGCGGAAGTTGGCCTGCAGCACCTGCAGCGGCTGGCTCAGCGAGCGCTCGGCCGCGTCGCCAGCCAGCCCCTGCCAGAACAGGTTCTTCAGGGCCGCCCAGCTGAAGAAGTTCGGGTGCACGATCTGGTGGCTGTCGCCGCACAGGATGAACTGGCCCGGGGCCTTCAGCAGCGCCAGCACCAGGGCCAGCTGCACGGGCGTCAGGTCCTGCACTTCGTCGATGACGATGAAGTCGTAGCTTGGCCCGGCTGGCAGGGCGATCTCGGTGCGCCAGGCTTCGGCGACGAGGTTGCTGTCGTAGAGATTTGCCTCGTCCAGCCAGCTGCGGTAGCGCTGGAAGAGGTTGTGGGCCAGCTCGCGCTGCGCGAGCGGCAGCAGGCTTTGACGCGTGCCCAGCGCCAGGTAGTCGGCCAGCGACAGCGGCCCCCCGGGCTGCGCGCCGATGACGCCGCGGAATTCCTCGAACAGCGCCTGCGGGTCGATGTCGCCCAGCAGCCGCAAGGTCTGCCGATGGCGCGCGCACCAGCCTGCAAACGCCGGCAGCGTCACCTCGCGGCCGGGTGGCACGCGCAGGGTCTCCAGCAGCTCGCGGTAGCTGAGGAAATCAACCTCCTGCTTCTGGTTCTCAAAGCCGTGGGCGGCGTGCAAGGCCCGGGCGCTTTGCGCCAGGTAGGCCGACAGGGTGACGTACAGCACCCGGCCCTCGGCCTCGCGCAGGCGGGCCAGCGTGACGGCGGTTTTGCCGGAGCCTGCAGAGCCGATGACCACCAGCGGCGCAGGCTGACGGTAGGCGACGTCCTGCGCCTCGTCGAAGACGATGGGCTTGTCCAGCAGCTCGAACTGCGTTCGGCCGGCACCCAGCCAGCGCAGCGGCGCGGCGTCTACGGTCAGCGCCGGCGCGGCGGCCTCGGTGGCCGGCTCGCGCTCGATCTTGGCTTCATCGACCGCCGCGCCGCGCAGGAAGCGGCTCTTGTCATAGGCGTGGTTCTCGATGACCTCCAGCGCCAGGCAGACGGTGGTGGTGCCCTCGCCTTCTGCCACCCTTGCAAACTGCAGCAGCAGCCGGTTGGCGTAGTCCAGCTTGGCGCGGTAGTAGGGCCCCGCGTTCAGCTTCTTGACATCGGCCGAGCGAAAGTCATCGGCTTCGATAGCCGCCTTGACCTTGTCGAAGGCAGCACGAACACGGCGGAGATCGAGGTCCTTGTATTGAAGGAAACGCATACGGCACGGTTGCGGGGTCGACCGCAACGGCGATCAGCAGGCATTGTCGCCGCTGGTCTTGCGGTGCCGCACCGCGCCGGGCCGTGGATTACGGTGTCTTGGTGGCCGTTGCCCGCACGTCGATCGATGCCTGGATCTTCGACAGCGCCTCGGCCACCACCTCCTCCGGCGCCAAGGTCTCGCTGAAGGTCGTGGCCAGCACCCGGATGTCCTGCTTGCCGTCTGTGCTGGTCAGCGTCGCGAAGGCATAGGCCGACTGCTTGACCTTCTTCCAGTCCTCGCAGCGTGACAGGCAGATGCCGCGCGGGTCGCCGGTCAGCGCGGTGTTGAAGGCGCCCTTGATGCCGGTGCTCTCGCCCAGGACGTCGGCCATGCGGCCAAGCGCGAGGCCGCTCCAGAACGGTGTGGTGGCCGACTTCAGCGCCGCTGCTCCCAGCCCTACGGTGACGGCAGCGTCGGCGACTTCGCCAGCCATGGCGCCGCGGTTCGCTGCGGCAGCCGCCAGCGTCTTCTCCGTTGCCTCGCCCATCGGCACCTTGGTCCCTTTGTGGAAGACCGGGCCGCCCAGCAGCACCACATCGCCGCGGATAGCCAGCAACGCTTTGGCTTCTGAACGGTCTGGCGTGGTGCGAACGCCCTGGGTCTGCAGCGTGGCAACCAGCGCCTGCGTGAGGGCCGGGCTGCGGTCGAACTCGACGAATAGCGGCATGTGTGCATCGGGCCGGATCTCGATGCGGCCGTTCGCCTGGGCCTGGGTGGCGCCGGCGGCGAGCTTGGGCGCCGGCACCTCTGCTTGCGCCAGCGCGTGGGGCGCGGCCAGGGCCAGGCACAGCGAGAGCGCGAGCCCCGCTGCTGTGAGCTTTGCCTGGCGGCGTGTGAAAGATGGTGAAGTCATAGTTCGGGTCATGGTGGTCTTGCTCCCTTGGTGAGTAACTGCGGAATGGATGCCGGTGGTGCCGGCCTCGTCGGCGCGCCAGAGGCCGGTGAACAGGCCTTGAACTACCGCCTGAGCATTTCTTCGTGACGCACACGTCCAGCCTCCGACGAGGCCGCCTGCGCGTCATCCTTGATGCCAAAGCGCGACCTGACCCACGGCTCGCAGTACGCAGCCAGCTGGCTGGCGCTGACGTAGCGGTCTTCACCCCAGTAGGCCTTGGCCTCGGCTGCACCGGTCATGAGCCGTGTGACCAGTTCGGGGTGAGGCCGCAGGAAGTAGATGACGTTGTGGCAGCGCAGCAGCGGAGCGACGGTCTTGCCGCTCTCCATGGCCACGGCCATCGCAGCCGCCAGGGTCTGCAGCACACCCGCGCAAGGGATGTCACGCTGCCACTGCTCGGGCCGGTGCGAACGGCGGCTCTGCGACTTGTATTCCAGTGACAACAGCCCGTGCCCGTGTCGCAGCACGGCATCGGGCTGCGCGATCAACGGGTCGGCCACGAAGTTCTTGCGGTCCTGCTCGCTGTAGAGCAGCGCCGGGCGTGCCGTCTTGAACACCGGCAGCATGCGCCGGGTGAAATCGTCTTCGCGGTCCACCGCCTGCGGGTCGAAGAAGCGGGCAGAGATGTCGCAGCCGTGCACGGCTTGGCGGTCGGTCCAGGTCAGTTCCATTGAGGGCTCCTCAGGGTGTTCATTGATCAGGCTGTGAATCGGCTGCAGCGCTGGCAGCGCGGCTGCGGGCCGGCAAGCTGGCTGCTGGAGCCGCCTTGTGGGTCGACTTCCCCACTCCGGAAGAAGGTGTCGAAGCGGCTGTTGGCGCACCTTTGATGACGATGCCGTTCGCGCCCAGCTCCACGGTGATGCCGTCGGGTTTGCGCGTCTCCGGTTGAAGGGCTGCTGGTGCCTCTGACAACGCCGGCGGCGGGGTGTGCTGCGGCTGGCGCTGGTTACCCGGAAACAGCCACCAGACCGCCCACAAGGCAAGCGCCCCGACCACCAAGCCCCAGCCGCCGTTGGTGGCGGCGTTGAGGTTCAGGCCCGAGCTGCCAGCAGCCGAGGCCTGCCGCGCGGAGATGTGGCGGTCACCGCCGACGTCCTCCTCTGTGAGCTCGGTGCCGAGCTTGAAGTCTCTGTTCATGTCGATCCTCCTGGATCGTGATGTATGAATTAGTGTGTGTACGAATGAGTGTACGTACCGGACAGTGCTGGGGTGCAGACACGTGTCCAGGTCAGGTTTGGGAGTCGGGTGCGCCAGCTCAGGCTGGCGGCTGAGATGACCCAGGAGGATCTGGCCCACCGCTGCGGGCTGTTCCGGACCTACATGAGCCGGATCGAGACGGGCGCTGCCAATCCGACCCTGACGATGATTCATGCCCTCGCGGGCAGCCTTCGGGTGCCGGTGTCTGCGCTCTTCGAGGACGACGCTGCGCCGAAAGCGCCCAGGCGCAAGGCCAGCAAGGCGTAGTCGCTCTCACGGCCGGCCTCCCGCTTCCAGGCAGAGGCTGGCCGCCGAGCGGCTGTAGGCCGCCAGGCCGCGAAGCCGCTCCAGCAGCGCTTGCACCTGCCAGGTCAGGGCGCCGTCGGCCCAGCGGCGCACCGTGCGGGTCGGCGTCATCTGCAGCAGCAGGTCGTTGCCCTCGTATTGCATGAGCTGCACGAACGAACCACTGCGGCCGCCGACGGCCCATCGGTAGGTGTCCAGGTCGAGAAGCGCCCAGCGCATCGAGTCGCCCAGACGGGCGCGTGGGCCGCGGACATCTGTCAGGCGGACTACCCGGTCCTCGCCCTGCCCTTCGACGCGCACCGGGTTCAGGGCACAGGCGCGCAGCAGCAGGTCTTCCATCGCCCACAGGACGTCCTGGGCGCTGACCAGGACTGCGCTGTCGGCATCTGGCGGGGCGGCATCCAGCGGGGGGTGCATTGCAGCTTCGAAGGGCACCAGCGCCGGCGGCAGGCTGGTCACGCCGCCTGCCGGCATCTGACGAAGCATTCGCATCGCAGTCCGCAGAGCGGCTGGCATGAACCACTCAGTGTGGCCGTCCAGCTGGTGCGGCGGCAGCGCGCGCTGCGTTGCCAATCCGCGGTGTAGCGAGCGTTCGATCTGCCGCGCGCGCAGCGGGCTGGGCAGCCAGGCCGCATGCGACGCCTGCAGGTCGAGTTCATCCGCCATGAACTCGGGGAGGCGCCTGACCCGCACCATCGGCTCGACCGCCCAGCCGATCTTGAAGCGCTGGCCGTCGTGGCGTTGCAGCAGGTACACGGCAGCGGGTTCCGCGCCGGCCTGGGCGTCAGGGGTTCCCACTGGCGTCATGGCATCGCTCCCGGGTGCTCGTCGGTCCGATAGACGTAGCCACCCAGCGCCCTCAGAAACGCGGCGCCGCTCATGCGACTGGCTTCGTAGAGCAGCCTGGCCGCATCGACCAGCGGGTCGGGCCGACTCGCCTCGACCCAGATCAGGCCGGTGACCTCCAGGGACAGGTCGTCGCGTTCGCCAATGAGCGGGCCGATCTTCACGTGGCGCACAGCGGTGTCGTCCAGCAGCGCGAGCAACACGTCGGCTTGGTCGATGGGCGACATCTCGCGCTCGGCCACCACGCCGAAGGCCACTTGGCCGCCTTCCATGTGCAAGCCACGGTCGGCCAGCCAGGCTTCCACCCGGCGCTGGAACGCCGCCTCCTGGGACGGCGCCAAGCCACGGGCCAGTCGCACCTGCACTGCGAAGCTCTGCACGGCGGTGGGTTGGAACGGAAGACTGCTCACGGCTGTGCCTCCGACGTGGTGGGCACGGACGCCGTCGCACTGGCGCTGGGGCTGCGCCCAGACGCGGGGGCGGGCACAGATGCCGGCACCGCGTTGGTGGTGGCAAAGCGCGTGGCCAGCAGCCGGTCGATGGCCGAACCGTCCTGCCGGGTCAGGTTCGGCACATAGCGGCTGTAGACGCGGAACAGCATCTCGGTGCTGCTATGACCCAATTGCCGGGCGATCCACTCTGGCGCTTCACCCGACGCCAGCCAGAGCGTGGCCGCCGTGTGTCGCATCTGGTAGGCCCTGCGCTTCTTCAGACCCAGGTGCCGCAGCAGCGGGTACCAGACCCGGCTGCCGAAGTTGTCGTTGTCCAGCGGCTTGCCTTCCTTGTTGCAGAAGACGTAGTCGCTGAGCTTGCCGGTGGCCGCATGCTGGGCCTGCAGCGCCTCGAAGACGACCTGCGACATCTGGATGTCGCGCTGCGAGCTGTCGGTCTTGGTGTACTCGTCCTCGCCGAGCACGAAGGTCTCGCGGATGAGGATCAGGCGTTTGTCGAAGTCGACGTACTTCCACTTCAGGCCATGGGCCTCGCCGGTGCGCATGCCGGTGAAGAAGCGCACGGTGAAGTAGTTGCGCCAGTCTGCCCGCACGGTGGCCAGCATCTGCTGCACCTGCTCCAGCGTGAACGGCTCGACGTCGGTCTTCCTCAGGCGCAACGGCTTGAGGTTGAGCGTGGGCGAGACGAAGCCGTAGCGGTCAGCCGCCTCGGCCAGGATCTGCCGCATCGGCGCCAGGATGCCGTTGATGCGCTTGTTGCTCAGCTTGGCGGCAGCGCGGCCTGGCAGATCGGCGAGCTTGGTGCGGAAGGCCAGGATGTCGGCCTTGGTGATGCTGCCGACCGGTTTGTCGCCGAAGTGCGGCAGCAGGTGGCCGTCCAGGGTGCACTTCAGCACCTTGAGGTGAGACCGGCGCCACTCGATCTGGTGCTCGGACAGCCAGGTGGCGGTGAAGTCCTTGAACGTTGGGGTGTGGCTGGCGGCGGCGGATGCTGCGACAGCCGGCGCGGAGGCGGGCAGCGCGGGTGTGCCGGGTGGTGATGCAGGGGCTGCCTGCGGCGTGTCGAAGCGTCCCGCCAGCGGGCTGCCTGGAAAGAAGTCTCGATAGGCAATCGTCCCCGCTGCCAGCGCAGCCTTGAGCTTCGCCAACATGCTTTCGACGCGCTTGCGATTCGCAGCGGTGTCCGGCAGGGCCGTTTGCTCCCGGCACCGCACGCCCCGGTAGGTGAAGTCGATCACCAGCCGGCCAGTTTCCTTGCGAGCGGTGACCTTAGCCATGGGCCACCTTGCCGTTGGCCATGGGCAGGCTCAGCGGATCCGAGCCCACGAACACGCGCATGTCGCGCTCGATGGTCTCCCAGACGAAGAGGATCTTGCGCCCGCCGAAAGGACGCACGTAGTGCGTACCCTCCAGCAGCACACTGTCCTTCAGCCGTTCGCGGATCGTGCGGACGTCGTACTTGATCTTGGCCGACAGCTCGTCGGTCGTCAGATAGGTCTGGCTCATGCTGGCCCTCGCAGTTGATAATCAAACTCATCAGACGCAACGTTTCCGCCGCGCCTGATGCATATGATAGTCATCGCTCGATGCTTTGCAAGAGCTTTTGACGTTTTTTGTTATCAAACGCTCCTTCGGAGGATCGCGTGATCCGTTTCAAGCTCGCGGAGCAGATCGAGAAGAAACAGTTCAGGGAGTCACGCCGCATCACCATCCAAGAGGTGGCGGAGGCGTCCGGCGTCAACCGCATGACACTGTCGAAGATCCTGAACCAGCGCGGCTACAGCACTGGCACCGACATCCTCGACAAGCTATGCGCCTACTTTGGCTGCCAGCTACATGACCTAGCCGAGCATCTCCCAGACAACTCGAGCGGCGAACCGTAGCCGCCTATCTGGCCCCAGCTAGGCGCTTCCGCCCCCATTGATGAACTCGTAAGGCCCTTTTCCCTGCAACGCTCCTTCTGCCTCGTCAGCGGGATGTGACGAATCACTTGCACCCACCAGCTGTCATGACAACTGTCTTTACCCAAGCGGCGGAGATTCGCGTTCTCGTCGGCTACTTGGCCGAGCAGCGCGCGGCCTGGTTCACGAGCCAGTTCTTCGGCCCCCGTGCATCGGCCTTCCTCACACCTGTGTTTGCGCGCACGGCCTTCCAGGCGCAATGCACCGGCGTGACTGCCGCAGCAGCGCGCGTGCATGAAGATGCCATCGGCACCGGCCGCACCCACCACCTGTTTCGCCTGCCCGAGGTGCTGGAGCAGGGCGTCGCAAATGCGCTGTTTGACCCGTCATTTGTGGAGCAGCTGCGTACCCAGCTGACTTCACCCGAAGTCGCGCTAAGCCGGCTGGAGACCCTTGCAGCCCCTGGCATTGCCAGTGAAGGCGCGCAGGTCCTGACCGGGGATTTCGTCGACGGCGCAGAAGCGCTGCTTCAAGCCTTCGCCGGCGTGTACCTCGACGCGTTCCGAAAGGGCATCAAGACCTTCCCGTTCGTGCGCGAGGCTTGATGGCACGCCCGCAGTACTACACCACCCAGCTGCAGGCAGGCGCGGGTCTCGTTGAGGAGACCCGACTGCTGCTGTCGCTCTACGAGCCCAGCATGGAGCCTCAGGCCCTGCTGACGCGCGCACTCGGCTCGGGCCTTTTCCCGCGTGTCACGGCGCGCCGCCTCCGCAACGTGGTCATCGAGTGCTTTGCGCCGCGCTACCTGCGCGAGCCAGACGCAGCCTGGATCCTCAAGCAACTGGCCGAGCACGTCAGCCGTGCCGAGCTGCTGCAGCTGTTGTTGCTCTACACAGCACGCGCGAACTTGGTTGTGAGTGACTTCGTCACCCAGCTCTACTGGCCCCGGTATGCGTCGGGCCGCGAAGGGCTGACGTCAGAAGACACCAAAGAGTTCATCCTTGCCGGCATCCGCAGCGGCCGGACGCAGAAGCCTTGGTCTGACAGCACCATCCGCCGGATGTGCAACTACCTGCTCAGCTGCTGCGCCGACTACGAGCTGCTGACCAAGAACATCCGCGGCCCGCGAAAGATCCAAGCCCTACGGGTTCAAGACCGTGTCGCGGCCTACCTGGCCTACGACCTCAAGTTCCAGGGCCTGGCCGACAACCAGATAGTCGGGCATGAAGACTGGCTGCTGCTCGGTCTTCAGCCCAACGATGTGCGCGATGTTTTCAAGCGGCTTTCGCTGCAGGGTTACCTGATCTTGCAGGCGGCTGGCGATGTGGTGCACATCGGCTGGACCTACAAATCCAAAGGGGAGTTGATCGATGTCCTCGCTCGATCATGATTTCAACGAGCTGATCGAACGCGTCAAGCATGGGCGCGAGTTCGGCCACGCCAGCTTCGAGCCCATCTTCTACCTGGTCTTCCACCCAGAGCAGATCTTGGACGTAAAGCGCCGTCATGCCGCGTGGGAGAGCCGCCTGGCCAACGAAGGCTGGGACGTTCACACCTTCTCCATCGCCAAAGAGGTGGCCGAGATTCTGGCCAATGCACCCATGCGCAAGATCTGGGTGGCTGCTGACCAGAAAGCGCCTCAGGCCTGGGAGAAGACCAACAAGTCGCTCGCGAATGCCGTGGCCACGGGCGCGCTGCAGCAGCGCCTGGAAGCCCGCCTCACCGAGCTGGAAGGCAAGCCCAAGTCCATCCTGTTGGTCACTGACCTGGAGGCCCTGCACCCCTACATGCGCATCGGCGTCATTGAGGGCCAGTTGCAGGGCAAGTTCCATGTGCCCACCGTGTTCCTCTATCCCGGTGTGCGCACTGGCAAGACCCGTCTGAAGTTCCTCGGTTTCTACCCCGAGGACGGCAACTACCGTTCGGTCCATGTGGGCGGCTGAACCTGAGCGATCTGAGTCATGAACATCAAGCAGCTTTTTGATCCGTCCAAAGACATCTACCGCAGCATCGAGAAGGTCATCGCCTACGGTGTTTCGCAGGAAGAGCGCCTGAAGAAGGAAGTCTCCGAGTACGTCGTCACCGACAGCATTGACGAGCAGTTCAACAAGCTGCTACTCAAGATGCAGGCGGCCATGGACGCCGGTGGCGAGAACGAGGTGGGCGTCTGGGTCTCGGGCTTCTATGGCTCGGGTAAGAGCTCATTCACCAAGTACCTGGGCCTGGCGTTTGACGACCGCATCCAAATCGACGGCGCTCCGTTCCGCCAGCACCTGCAAGACCGCCTGAAGCGCACCACCACGCGCCAACTGCTCAGCACCGTGGCCAAGCGCTTCCCAGCCGCAGTGCTGCTGCTGGACTTGGCCAGTGAGCAGCTGGCGGGCGCCACCATGGAAGAAGTCTCCACGGTGCTGTTCTACAAGGTGCTGCAGTGGGCAGGCTACTCGCGCAACCTGAAGGTGGCAGCCCTGGAGCGCCGCCTGCGCCGCGAGGGCCGCTACGACGAGTTCTTGAAGCTGTTCGAGGAAGCCACCGGCGGCGAACCCTGGTCGAAGTACCGTGACGACGACCTGGTGGTCGACAGTCTGGTCCCCGGCATCGCTCACCAGCTCTACCCGCAGCTGTTCAAGACCGAGTCCTCGTTCACCACCGAAACCAGCGATGTGGTCGTCTTCGAGAACGACCGCGTCAAAGAGATGTTGGCCATCGCCCGTGAAGCCTCGGGCAAGGACTACATCATCTTCATCATCGACGAGGTGGGCCAGTACGTCGGCTCGCGCCAAAACCTCATCTTGAACTTGGACGGCCTGTCCAAGAACCTCAAGGCCCTGGGTGGCGGCAAGGTCTGGATCATCGGTACCGCGCAGCAAACGCTGACGGAAGACGACCCCCGCGCCGCGCTCAACTCGCCCCAGCTCTTCAAGCTGAAAGACCGCTTCCCGATCCAGATCGACCTGGAAGCCAACGACATCAAAGAGATCTGCTTCACCCGCCTGCTCGGCAAGTCTCCCCAGGGGGCAGACGCACTGGGCGCGCTGTTCGATCAGCATGGTCAGGCCCTGCGCCACAACACCAAGCTGGAAGACGCCCGCGCCTTTGGGGCCGACTTCGACCGCAAGACCTTCGTCGATCTCTACCCCTTCCTGCCCGCGCATTTCGACATCCTGCTGCACCTGCTGGGCGCGCTGGCGCGCTCCACCGGTGGCATCGGCCTGCGCTCAGCCATCAAGGTCATCCAAGACATCCTGATCGAAAGCGACGGTAGCCGTACCGCCGTGGCCGACCAGTCTGTCGGCTGGCTGGCCACCACCGCCACCTTGTTCGACGCGCTGGAGAAGGACATCCAGCGCGCCTTCCCCAATCTGCACAAGCCCGTTCAAGAGGTTTGCCGCAACCGCTTCGCCACCTCGCCGCTGCACCACCAAGTGGCCAAGACGGTGGCTGTGCTGCAGATCCTAGGCAACCTGCCGGTCACCCGCCAGAACGTAGGCGGCCTAATGCACGACGGCGTCACCCTGGGCGGCCGGGCCGAGGAGGTGAACCGCGCGATTGAAGAGCTGATCTCCGACCGCTTCGTGCCCTTTGGCGAGCAAGACGGTCAGCTGCGCTTCTTCAGCGAAAAGCTCAACAACGTCGAGCAAGAGCGCAGCCAGATCCCGCTACGTGCCGTGGAGCTCAAACGCATTGCCAACGCCGCGCTCACCGAGGTCTACGCCCCGCTGCCCAGCACCCAGCTCAATGGCTCACTGGCCGTGCAAACCGGCCTGAAGGCCCAAGGCCCCGGCGGCCTACCCACCCCGCTGGCTGGCGACCGCAACACCATCCAAACCCTGGTGGAGCTGGCCGACCCCAAGGAGTACGAGGCCACCCGCACCCGCCTGCAAGACGAATCACGCCAGGCCTCGGCCAAGTTCCAGATTTTCCTGATCGGCCGCACCACGCTCGAGATCGACGACCTGACGGCCGACGTCTACCGCTGCCGCGAGATTGCCAACAAGCACCGCAACGATCCCGACCAAGAGGTCAAGGACTACTGCAACGGTCAACTGGACCGTGCCGGCCGTCTGGAAGGCGAACTGCAGCGCCTCATCCGCCGCAGCCTGCTGCAAGGCTCGTTCATCTTCCGCGGCCAGGTGCAGGCCGTGGAGTCGGCCGCGCCCGAGTTGCTGGACGCGGCACGCAAGCACCTGGGCGGCGTCGCCGAGCAGGTGTTTGACCGCTACGCCGAGGCCCCCGTGCGCGTGGCCACCGACACGGCAGAGCGCTTCTTGCGCGCCGGCAACCTGGCTGCCATCACCTCACAGATCGACCCGCTGAGCCTGGTTCAAGTCAAAGCCGGCAAGCCCTCCGTCAAGGTGGACCACAAGGCCCTGGTCAGCATCCGCGACACCATCGAGCGCATGGGTCTGATCGAAGGCAAGAGCCTGTCAGACCGTTTTGCCGATGCGCCCTTCGGGTGGTCGCCTGACACCCTGCGCTACCTGGTGGCCGCTTTGCTGGTGGCCGGCGAGGTGAAGCTGAAGGTTGCAGGCCGCGAGGTCACCGTCAACGGCCAGCAGGCAGTGGATGCGTTGAAGACCAACAACAGCTTCAAGAACGTGGGCCTGTCGCTGCGCGAAGATAGGCCTTCGATGGACATGCTGGCTTTGGCTGCAGACCGGCTGACCGACCTCAGCGGCGAGCTGGTGGTGCCGCTGGAAGACGACATCAGCAAGGCCACCATCCGCCTCTTCCCCGGCCTGCAACGCCGCTATGCCCCCTTGGCTGAAAAGCTCAAGAGCCTGGGCCTACCAGGTGAAGATCGGCTGGACGGTCTGGGCCACGAACTGGCCGACGTGCTGCTGACTGATGCATCAGATGCCCCCCAGCGCCTAGGCAAGCCCGAGAGCCCCCTGTACGCCAGCCTGAAGTGGGCAGCCGAGCTGCGCCACGCGCTGGAGCAAGGCCTTGAAGCCACCCTGCGCGACCTGCGAGGGCTGCGCACCCTGGTGGACAGCCTGCCCAACACCGGCGTGCCGGCGGCACTGAAGGCTGACCTGGCCGACCCGGTCGCCCAACTGGACGCCCAACTGGCCCAAGACGACGCCTACCGCGCCGCAGCTGACCTGAGCAGCCGCCTGACGGCCATGCGGGGTCGCATCCGTGACGCCGCACTGGCCCAGCAAGCCGCCCAGGCCGAGCGCCTGAAACAGGTGGCCGCCGATGTGCAGCGTGTGCCCGAATGGGCCGAGCTGACCCAGCAGGAACAGCAAGAGCTGCTGGCCAGCCTGGACGCCTTGGCCCTGCAAGCCAACCCCGACGCCGCCGGCCTGCGCACCCTGGTCAACCAAGACGCCGTCATCTTCAGCCAGGCGCAAGACGCCAAGGCACGCATTGAGCGCCTGGGCCGCGAGCGCGTGCAAGCCCGCATGAAGGCCGAGATGGACGTCAAGGTCCCAGAAACGAAAGACGGCGAAAAGAAGGATGACGCGCCCAAGCCCGCCGTGAAGCGCCAGGTCAAAGCCCGGGGTCACATCACCACCCTGGCCGACCTGGACACCCTGATCAAGGAACTGCAGCGCATGCGCGGCGAGCTGCACTACGCCCACGCCTTCGAGCTGGACCTGAAGCTGGAAGACTGAACGAGTCCGCACCAACATGGCCTTTGATGACAAAACCCGAGGCCGGCTGCAAAAGCTGGTGACCGCCTGCCGGGGCTTGCTGACGGATGAGTTCCGTATCCAGGTGCAGCAAACATACGGCCTGGACCCGAATACTGGGGACGTGACGCCGCTGGAGCGGCTCACCCACCTTTCAGCTGCCGAGCGCGAGACGGCCGACCTGTTGCGCCAAACTTTGGCGCACTACATTGCCTCAGAAGGCCTGGCAGACAGCGTCGCACAGCGCGTGCCTGTCATCGACCGCATCGTGCGCGAGCAGGCCTTCACGGTGCTGAACCGACTGGCCGCACTGCTGATGATGGAGGCGCGTGGCGTGCTGCAGCGGCCCGCCGTGGGCTCTGGGCAGCAGTCTCCGGCATTCGAGCTCTACAAGATGGTGTCGGGCAGCGCCCTGGGCGAAACCGGTCATGCCTACCAGACCTTTTTGTTCAGCCTGTTCGACGAGTTCGCGCAAGAACTGCCTGCACTGTTCGACCGCTTCGCGCCCCAGGGCCGCTTGTTCCCGCGCGAGGCGGCGTTGCTGCAAGTGCTGGCCGAGCTGAACCACCACGAGATTCAGCCACTGTGGGGCGAAGACGAAACCATCGGCTGGATCTACCAGTACTTCAACGATCCCGACGAGCGCAAGCGGATGAGGGATCCGAAGCAAGGTGGCTCGCAGGCGCCGCGTAACAGCCGCGAGTTGGCGGTTCGAAATCAGTTCTTCACGCCACGCTATGTGGTGGAGTTCTTGGTGGACAACACGCTAGGTCGGCTGTGGTTCAACGCCACGGGTGGCCAAACCAGTCTGCGGGAGCGGTGCCAGTACCTGCTGGCCAAGCCTGACGAACAGCCCTCAGCTGCCCTGCGCCTGCGCGACCCGCGCACCCTGAAACTGCTGGATCCGGCCTGTGGCTCCATGCACTTTGGGCTCTATGCGTTCGACTTGTTCCTCGCCACCTACCGCGAGGCTTGGGACTGGGAGCAGAGCCACGGCGCGGGCAGCCTGGACATGAGCACCCAGCCAGATGCTGGCTTGCTGCCGCTGTGTCAAACCTACGCAGATCAAGCAGCATTCCTGGGCGATGTGCCACGTCTGATCATTGAGCACAACATCTACGGCGTGGACATCGATCCGCGCGCCGCGCAGATTGCTGCGTTGGCGCTGTGGCTAAGAGCACAGCGCGCCTGGCACGATGACGGCGTTAAGGCGAAGGACAGGCCAGTCGTTGGCCAAGGCAATGTGATTGCAGCCACTGCGCCACCCGCGGAGAAGGAGCTGCGCGACCAGTTCGCGGCGCAGCTCGGCAGTCTGGATGCAGCGTTGTTCGCCAAAACACTGCAGATGCTCAAGGGCGTGCCGGAGCTTGGTGTGCTGTTGCAAATGGAACGAGAGCTGCCGCGTTTGGTGCGAGCCGTGTTTGGTGAACACGGCAGCTTGTTCAAGGAAGCCGACGTGGAACAGTGGCGAAAGGCTGAGGCTCGCCTGCGTGCGGCGCTCTTGTCGTTCGCTCAAGCCGCCAAGTCGACTTACCAGGGGAGACTGTTTGCGCAGGACGCCCTGCAGGGACTGCGATTGATCGACTTGTGCCGCGAGGTGTTCGATGTGGTTGTGATGAATCCGCCATTTGGAGCACTGGCGGCAAACACCAAAGACCTACTCACCAAAGCTTACCCACGCAGCAAGAACGACCTGTTGGCCATCATGGTGGAGCGAGGTTTGGAACTTCTACGCCCCGGTGGCCGCATTGGCGCCATCACTTCACGAACCTGCTTCTTCCTCTCCAGCTTCCAAGCGTGGCGTGAGCAAGTGGTGTTGGGCATTGCAAAGCCAGAGGTCATGGCTGACCTGGGTTTTGGGGTCATGGACGATGCGATGGTCGAAGCCGCAGCTTATGTGCTGGAGAAGCAGGCATGACACATTTTCTTCGCCTTCTGGCTGAGTCCGACAAGGCCGCTGCACTGAGCAATGCGTGTGCCCAGTACAAGCTAGGTGAATTAGGTGCAGCCCACTTCGACATCCCTCCGTCCTCTTTCGATCCGATCCCAGGGAAACCTTTTGCTTACTGGGTCAGCGATGCCGTACGGCAAACCTTTGAGCGCCTGTCGCCCTTTGAGTCTGATGAGCGCGTAGTCCGAGTTGGCCTTCAAACCTCGGACGACTTTCGCTTTGTCCGCGCGTCTTGGGAGGTCACTTCTAGTTCTGCAGAGCGCAAGTGGTACCCGTTTGCCAAGGGAGGCGCGTACTCGCCGTTCTACTCCGACATCCATCTTTGCGTGAACTGGAAGGCAAACGGTCTGGAAATTGATGCGTTCCCGGCAAGTGTGGTCCGCAACTCTGACTTCTACTTCCGACCTGGGCTGACGTGGCCGCTGCGTGCGCATCGTTTCGCGCCGCAAGCCCTGCCTGAGGGGGCAATTTTTTCAGTCCGAGGCTATTGTGCTTTTCCTGAGCCGGACCACGAAGCTGCGACTTTGGCGCTGTTCAACAGCGGTGCCTTTGACTACCTCTTCAAGACTGCCCTAGGTCGCTACGGCTACCCAGAGTTCATCGTGGGCATTCTTCAAATCATGCCCTGGGCTAGACCACAAGGAGCAGCCCTTGAGCAGCTTGGGACGCTGGCGCGAAGGGCTTGGTCGCTTAAGCGCAAGCTGGATACCGGTGAAGAGACCTCGCACGCGTTCCTTTTACCGGAAGCACTACTGCATCGCGTCGAAGCCTACGACCCGAAAGTCATTGAAACGGAGCTCGCCGATCTCGCCAGCGAGATCGACCGCATTGCGTTCGACCTATACGCGTTCGGACCGGACGATCGTGTCGCTGTGATGGAGGCTGTTGACGCGAGGGGTGAGGATGACGAAGCCTCGGCAGACGACCAGGACGACGACGAGGCAGCGGCACCAGCGGCCGCTGGCGATGCGCTGCTTTCGTGGGCGGTCGGCGTGGCCTTCGGCCGCTTTGACGGGCGCTTGGCCACGGGAGAGCGTGTGGCACCTCCAGAACCCGATCCCTTCGATCCGCTGCCCCCCAAGAGTCCCGGCATGCTGCCCGATGGCGCCACGCCGTTCCATGCCGACGCCAGCATCTTGGTTGACGACGTCGGCCATCCGCACGACCTGCCGCACCTGATCGAAGAGGTCTTAGCTCGCGTCGATGTGCCCGCGCCTAGCGATGCGCGCCGCCGGCTGCAGCGGGACTTCTTTCCCTTCCACTTGCAGCGCTATTCCAAGAGCCGTCGAAAGGCGCCCATCTACTGGCCACTGAGCACGACGTCGGGTAGCTACACGCTGTGGGTCTACTACCCAAGACTCAACAGCCAAACTCTGTACACCGCGATCAACGACTTTGTTGAACCCAAGCTCAAACAAGTGGGTGAGGACCTGAGCGCACTTCGAAGCAAGGGCAGCGCTCGAACGGGGGAAGACGAGAAGCAGTTTGAAGCCCTCCAGAGCTCGGAGACCGAGTTGCTGGAGCTGCGCGACAAACTGCAGGAGATTGCTCCTGGCTACAAGCCCAGTCACGACGACGGCGTGCAGATCACCGCCGCCCCGCTGTGGCCGCTGTTCCGCCACAAGGCCTGGCAGAAGGTCTTGAAGGACACCTGGGCCAAGATGGAGAAGGGCGACTACGACTGGGCTCACCTGGCCATGGCCTATTGGCCTGACCGTGTGCGCGAAAAGTGCAAGACCGACAAGTCGCTGGCCATCGCCCACGGCCTCGAAGATCTGTATGAGGAGCCCGAGGCGCCACTCAAGAAGACCCGTGGCCGCAAGAAGGCTGTGGAGTCCGAATGACTCAAAACAGCGCCGCCTTGCCGTTCTTTACCGAATGAATTGACCTAACAGGCGCCGACTGACCAAGTAGCCAAGTAGCCAAGCAACCAGAAGCTCAGACAGAGCCGACACGGGAGGAATGAGACATGCTGATCTACGCCAACACCCTGTACCTGGAGCCTGCCGGAGGCCCAGGCGACGTGATTCGCCAGGTCGCCAAATGGGTTGGCCAGCGGACGCGGGGCTTTGTGGATGAAACACGCCTGGCTGCAGGCATCCGCGAGCTGAAGCTCAAGGACGGCAGCACGCTGGTCTCCAAAACCACGGGTGGCCTGGACGACGAGCCGGTCTATCCCTACCTGTTCAGTGCGCAGCTGAGCCATCGAGACGACACAGTCTCGGGCCGCAAGTGGATCACTGAAGTGGGGATTCGGCAGGAGGCCGTAGGCCGGCCTGTGGAGTGCTCGCTTCTGTTGAAGACAGACGAGGTGAGCGCCCGGGTCACGGCGCCGATTCAGGTGACGCGGCCCAAGCTAGTGGAGCAACTGCTCAAGACCTGCAAGCCTGCGACGGAAACGCCTGGACTGGCGGTCAAGACGCTGGACGAGCACAGCGCAAAGGCCTTCTTGCACGAGGTGGAACGCGATGGGCGCGGCTACCCCTTGGTCTTGATCAGTTGCCCGCGCAACGGCCAGTACGCCGTGGAACCTGAGCGCCTTCGATCAGTGTTGGCTGGCCTGGCGGACGTGGTGGCTGTGCCCGATGGGGTGGACACCTTCGCGATCGAGGATGCGGTGGGCCGCCGCTACATGGCGTTCGCTGGCGGCGTGAACATCGTGTTCCCAGTTCGGCGAGGCGTGCGTGAGCCGTTCTGCGAGACGGTGCTTCTGCGTGCGGAGGCCATTGACGACTTGCAGCACGACGGCAAGGTGCTGGAATCCGAGGTGCTGGGCATCATCACCCACCGTACCAACTTGCCATTCTCTTGGCGCCATGTTTCACCGGTGAAAGTCGACCAGGCCATCTTTCATGGCCGGATCGCCGCGATGCTGGAGCAGTCCAAGGGCAGCCAGTACGCGGAAGAAATGGCCGTGTACGTGGAGCTACTGAAGGAGGCTGACGAAAACGTACGCAGCACAGAGGCCGAACTCAAGCAGCTGCGAGCGGACTTCGAAGCCAAGGAAGAGGAAGTCCGAGACCTCAAGGAAGACATCTTCAATCTCAATCAGACCTTGACCAGCCTGCAGGCCGACGACGGTCTGGGCGCTGCCATGGAGGTTCTGGCGCCCGTCCGCGAGCAGTTGCTGGACGCTATCAAGTCCAAGCTGACCCTGCAGAAAGTGGTGGACTTGATGGGCACCTTGTTCCCTGACCGCGTGGTGTTTCTGGACACTGCCATGGCGTCAGCCAAGGAGGCCGACCGAAGCGGCTCGAAGCTGGCCGAAAAGGCATGTGAGTTGCTGCACACGCTGGCCACGGGTTACTGGAGCTCGCTGAACGAGGGGAAGGGCGATCAGCACGCCAAGGGCGTGTTCGGGAAAGACGCCTACGCAGCCAACGAATCCGATTCGCTGAGCAACGAAGGCAAACGCCTCCGCACCTTCAAGTACCGTGAGCAAGACTTTGTGATGGAAAAGCACCTCAAGCATGGGGTGAAAGACAGCAAGGCCGAGACCCTGCGCATCCACTTCGAGTGGCTGCCGGCAGAGAAGATGTTGGTGGTGGGACATTGCGGCAAGCACCTGAATTTTTGAAAGCACGTTGAATGCGCATTGAGACCTTCATCCAGCAGGAGATCCTGACGCCCCGCATGGCCGACAAAGGCGTGCTGGTGGTGTACGACCCGGAGCGCCGCTACCACGGCACCTGCGCCAGCCTGGCTGACGAGCGCTGCCGTGTGGTGGACGCCAGTGGCAGCAGCATCCTCAGCCGCGAGCAGGCCGCGCAGGCTCTGGTTGAACTGGGCCAGGGCCGCATTGATCACCTTCTGGTCTACGTGCCCACCGTCGCGCCGCTGACCGACGAGGCCCGCCAGCAAGACCCGTTCAGCCCCTACGCTGCCTGCGGACGGGTGTTTCCCGATGGTGATGGCGACCGCTTTGAAAGCCTGTGCGAAAGCGCCAAGCCCGACCAGGTGCTGGAACTGCGCCGCATTTTCGAGGCTGACCCCAACCCCAGCTTTGCCGTCATCGACGCGCTGGGCGGCGGCGTGGGCTGGCCCAACTTGCGTGCGCTGCTGAACGTGGAGTCGGGCCGCGACATTCTGCTCGCCCTGATGGCGCCCAACAGCGCACAAGAACAAGCGCTGAAGGCTGGCGACACCTGGGTGAACGAGGCGCGTGAGCTGCTGAAGGCCAGCTTGGCGCTCACGCTGCGCACGCGTGGTCGGGCGTGGTCCACCATTGCAGAAGAGCTGTGGCGCTACGTGCTGTTCAGCGAGTTTGCGTTTGACCTGCCCAGCCCTTTGCCCGCAGCACTGCAAGACCTTCCCCGCGCGCCCGAGGGTGGCCAGACGGTGGTGTTTGCGCTTTGTGATGACCTGCGCAATGACCACCGCACGCAACCCGTTTACATCGACCGCGCGCAGAAGCTGGAGCAGGAACTAGCCCTGGCCCAGCACTGTGCGGCGCTGAAGGACCTTGGGCCCCGAGAAACCTTCCCATTTGAGGAGCGCAGCGCGCTGGAGCGCGGCGTTGACGCATTCTTGCGCGACGATGTGGACGCTGTGCGCAAGACCCTGGACCGCCAGCGCCGGTCAGTCTGGGCGGCTCGTGGCGAAAGCCGCTTGAAGTGGGACCTGCTGCGCGCTGCGCTGGAGCTGAGCCTGCGTTGCGAAGAGTTGGACAGCCAACTGCCCCAACACACCCAAGACATGGGCAAGCTGCTGGGCTTCTATACCGGCAGCCTGCGCGAGGCCGACCGCCTGCACCGCGAGTTTGAGCAGGCCCTGGGCGACTTTGAATGGCAAGACACCCAAGACGCCATGAAGCCCGTGCGCCAGCAGGCGCGCAAGGCCTATGGCCGCCTAGCTGAGAAGGCGCAACTGGCCTTCACCCGTCACATGCAGGCCGGCGGCTGGCCACTGGCTGGGCAACTGGCCAACGCGGATGTGTTTGACCGCTTCGTGGCGCCCAAGCTGCAGCAGCATGGCCACAAGGTGGCCTACCTGATGATCGACGCGCTGCGCTATGAGCTGGGCGTGGCGCTGGAGCAGCAACTGGTGGAAGACGGTGCCGTGGCCTTGCAGGCCGCGCTGGCACCGCTGCCCACCATCACGCCGGTGGGCATGGCCGCACTGTTGCCGGGAGCCGGCCAGCAACTCAGCCTGCGCCGTGATGGTGCGGCCTTGGTGCCCCTGCTGGGCGAACAACCGGTGACCAACGTGGCGCAACGCATGGACGTGCTGCGCAAGCGCTACGGTCAACGCTTTGCCGAAGGCCGGCTGGAGGACTACGTACGCGGCCGCTTGGACGTGCCTGCGGATGCAGACCTGCTGGTGTTGCGCGCGGTGGAGATCGACAGCCACTTCGAGAACCACCCGGACACGGCGCCGGCGGAGATCACCAACGCGCTGCGCCGCATTCGCATGGCGCTGCACCGCCTGGCGGGGGCCGGTTTCCAGGAGGTGGTGATCGCCACTGACCACGGCTTCTTCATCAACACCCACGCTGGGGCGGGCGATGTGTGCGCGAAGCCCGAGGGCAACTGGCTGGTGGAGCACGACCGCTGCGCGCTGGGCGATGGCGCCGTGGGCAACACCCACTACGTGTTGCCTGCCGACAAAGCCGGTGTTCGCGGTGAAGTGGCCAAGGTGGCCGGACCGCTGACGCTGGCGGCTTACCGCGCGGGCCTTCAGTACTTCCATGGCGGCGCCTCGTTACAAGAGTGCGTTGTGCCGGTGCTGACAGTTCAGCTGAAGGCCAAGGGCCAGCCAGAAGTGACCCAGGCGCTGGTGAAGCTGAGCTACAAGAACGGCGCCACCAAGGTGACCACCCGCGTGCCGGTGATTGAGGTGACGGTGGATGCGGCCGACATGTTCTCGGCCGACAGCGCATTTGAGATCCTGCTGGAAGCCCAAGACGCCAAGGGCAATGTGGTTGGCGAGGCCCGTGCGGGCGGCGCCGTGAACGCGGCCACCGGCACGCTGACGCTGCACGCGGGCGACAAGGTGCAGGTGGCGTTGAGGATGCAGCTGGAGTTTGAGGGCAAGTTCAAGGTGAAGGCGCTCGACCCCAAGACCAACCAGATCCATTGCCAGCTGGACCTGGCAACCGACTACACGGTGTAAGCCATGGAATACAGCCCCGACGACCTTGACCGCAAGCTGTCTGCCGCCTTCGACGGCAAGGTGGTGCGCAAGGACCTGCTGCACCGCATCAAGAAGGGCACCAACGTGCCCACCTTCGTGCTGGAGTTCTTGCTGGCCCGCTACTGCGCCAGCGACGACGCGGCGGAGATCCAGGCGGGCATGGAAGCCGTGCTGGACACCCTGAACGAGAACTACGTGCGGCCTAACGATGCCAACGCGGCGCAGTCACGCGTGGCCACCAAGGGCAAGCACCGCTTCATCGACAAGGTGCACGTCAACTACGTGGAGAAGGACCGGCGCCATTGGGCTGCGCTGGAGAACTTCGACTCCCGCCGCGTGGCCATCAGCGAAAAGTACTACCGCGACAACGACCGGCTGTTGCAAGGCGGCCTGTGGGCGGAAGTGACCGTGGCTTTCAACGAGGTGGAAGACGACAAGTACACCTTCTACGTGGAAGACCTGCGGCCCATCCAGCTCAGCCGCTTTGACTTCGACCGCTATTGCGAAGGCCGTGCCGGCTTCAGCCGCGACGAGTGGATGGACGTCATCCTGCGTTCGGTGGGCCTGGAGCCCAGCAAGTTGAGCAAGCGGGTGAAGTTCCACTTCGTCGCCCGCCTGGCCCCGTTGATCGAGGCGAACTACAACTTCATTGAGTTGGGCCCGCGCGGCACCGGCAAGTCGTACTTCTTCAGCGAGTTCTCACCCTACTCCACGCTGATCAGCGGGGGGCAGGCCACCAAGGCCACGCTGTTCTACAACAGCCAGCGCCACAAGATCGGCTTGGTGGGCTTTTGGGACACCGTGGCCTTCGACGAGGTGGGCGGCCTGAAGGTGAAGGATCCGGACACGATCCAGATCATGAAGGACTTCATGGCCAACGGCCGCTTCTCGCGCGGCGTGGAAGTGATCGCCGATGCGTCGATGGCCTTCGTTGGCAACCTGGACCTGTCGGTGGACCAGATCGTGCACTCTGAGGTGTACGACCTGTTCCAGCCCCTGCCCAAGGAGTTCGACCTGGCGGTGCAAGACCGCTTTGCGTGCTACTTGCCGGGCTGGGAGATGCCCAAGAACAGCAGCGAGTTCTTGACCGGCCGCTACGGATTCATCACCGACTACCTGGCTGAGGCCTTCCACCACCAACTGAAGCAGACCAACCGCTATGAAGAGGTCAGTAAGCGAATCAAGCTCGGCAAGGCGGTGGAAGGGCGCGACGAGAAGGGCATCAAGAAGACGGTGTGCGCCTTCATCAAGATCCTGCACCCCAACGGCGCTCCGACGGACGAGGAGTTCGAAGAGTACGTGGCCTACGCCGTGGAATGCCGCCGCCGCGTGAAGGAGCAGATGAACAAGCGCAAGACCGACGACGAGTACGCGCGCATCAACCTCTCCTACTTCAACACCGCCGGCCAAGAAGTGGAGGTGTTCTGCCCTGAGTCGCGCAACGCTACGGCTACGCTAGAGCCGAGCCGCCGCAGCATCCACGGTGGTGCGCCAGTGCCGCCCCTGGTGCCGGCAGCGCCTGCGGCGCCCGCCCCAGCGACGCCTGCGCCAGCTGGTGCGGCGGCCACCACAAGTGCGACGCCGCAACCGGTGGCAGCGCCGCTGCCTGAAGCGCCGTCCGCACCAGCCGAGCCTGAACTGACCGAGCAGCACTACACCATCCACTACGGTGACTCAGGCCACAGCTACGAGTCCATCGTGCTGCCCTACCTGCGTGGCGCCCGGGCGATCACCATCGAAGACCCGTACATCCGCGCCACGCACCAGGTGCAGAACTTCGTGCGCTTCTGCGAGGCCGCCATCAAGGCGCCCACGGTGCGAAACATCACGTTGATCACCAGCTACGACGAAACCACCGACTTGAAGGAACTGGCCACGCGCCTGGACGAGCTCAAGCAAAGCCTGCTGGAGTTGGACGTGGCCCTAGACGTGAAGGTCAACGAGAACCTCCACGACCGCGAGATCCGCATCGACAACGGCTGGACCATCAAGATCGGCCGTGGCCTGGACTTCTTCCAGAAGCCCGACAGCTGGTTCGGCGTCGGCGCCAACGACATCAGCCTGCGGCGGTGCTTAGAGACGAAGGTGGACGTGTTCAGGCAGAACTGACATAGCAGGCTGCATCAAAAACGGGCCAACGACAGAGCCCGGATGCACCGGCTAGTGAGAAGTTCCTTCCAGAGGCTCACCCTATGAGCCAGGCGGAATAGATCATCAGACAGATTCTCAGGGGGAGAACGACATGCAATGGGAGAAGGGCACCGAGGTTCGTCGCATCGACAACCCTGGCAAGGTCGGAGCCACCACGGGGCAGATCCGACCGCGTGGATCCATCAATTACTACGGTATTCGGTGGCGAGACGGCACCAGTGACTATGTAGCCGAGGACCAGCTCGAGGCTGTGTCTGCGGCGCAAAACGACGACCCGTACGCGGTGATCGAGAGCGGCCGCTTCGGCCGATCCGAGGATCTTCGACGCAGTCTCACCCACGTACATCTGTCGGGCCGGCTGGCCAATTTGGTGTATTCGATGGGTGTCACCAACACCGAGTTCTTCGCGCACCAGTACAAACCGCTGCTCACCCTGTTGGAGTCACCCGCCGACGGGCTGCTGATTGCCGACGAAGTCGGCTTGGGTAAGACGATCGAGGCGGGGATCATCTGGACCGAACTTCGTGCCCGGGAGGACATGCGCCGGTTGCTGATCGTGTGCCCAGCGATGCTGCGGGAGAAGTGGCGCGACGAACTGAAGCACCGCTTCGGCATTGACGCCACCATTGTGAATGCGGCCACGCTGGCTGACGAACTGCGGCAAACCAGCAGCTTTGGCCCCGCCAAGGCTTGGATCTCCAGCTACCAGGCATTGCGGCCGCCGAAGACTTGGAAGCCATCTTCGGACACGTCGACCAAGAAGTTGTCGGCCCGTGCAGCGCTGGCCAACTTGCTCGACGAAAACGCAGCCGAGGATCCGCTGATTGACCTGGTGGTGTTCGACGAGGCCCACTACATGCGCAACCCTGAGAGCGCGGCCCACACCCTGGGCGAGATGCTGCGGGAGGTGTCGCACTACCGAGTGCTGCTGTCGGCAACACCGATCAACCTGGCGAATGAGGACCTTTATCACCTCCTCCGTCTATGCGATCCCGATCATTTCCAGTACCCGTCCAGCTTCAAGGACATGCTGACGGCCAACCGTCCGCTGGTTCTAGCGCGGGACGCAGCCTTGCGCCGAACCTCCCATGCCGAGGAGATCATCGATCACGTCAAGGCTGCGGCGTCCAGCGATCTGCTCCAGCAGTCACGCCAGCTGGCGGCGATTCTTGAAGATCCACCGACACCCGAGCGCCTTCAGTCTGCAGAGTACAGGGCCGAACTGGCTTCGAGCTTGGAACGCGTGAACCTGCTAGGTCATGTGGTAACCCGGACCCGCAAGCGTGACGTTCAGATGGAGCGCCCTCGGCGCGAGGTGACACCCGAGAAGGTGCCGATGACCGATGCGGAGCGCAAGTTCTACACGTATGTGACCGAGGTCACCCGTGACTACGCATGGCGCCGCGGCATCTCGGATGGATTTCTGTTGGCGACCCCGCAACGCCAGGTTTGCAGTTGTCCGGCCGCGTTCGCCCGCGCTTGGTTGGGTGGCAACAGCACGCTGGCCGACGACATGGCCGAGCTGGTGCTGGAGGACATGGAAGAAGCGGACGATGAAGGAGAGCTCGAAGACATCAGCGCCACGCTGAAGGAGTTCCTGCTCGCCAATCGCCCTCGGGACTTGGACGCTGCAGAGCTGGAGCGCTCTGATTCGAAGTTGGCCCGGCTGCTTGAGGTCTTGGCCGGCTACTTTGCGGACCACCCCGGTGAGAAGGTCATCCTCTTCACGTCGTTCCGGGCGACCGCGCACTATTTGACCGAGCGACTGTCCTCCGCAGGCATGAAGTCGATGCTGCTTTGGGGAAACATGCGCGAGTCAAAGCAGGACCTGATCAACGAGTTCAGGGAACGCCCTGAGCTGCGGGTGCTGGTGTCGACCGAGGTGGCTGCCGAGGGTGTGGACCTTCAGTTCTGCCGGCTTTTGGTGAACTACGACCTTCCCTGGAACCCGATGCGCGTCGAGCAGCGGATCGGCCGTATCGATCGCTTGGGGCAAAAGGCCAAGGTCATCAACATCTGGAATCTGTTCTACCAGGACACCATTGATGAACGGATCCTGGGCAGGCTGCTGACGCGACTCAAGGTGTTTGAGGAAGCACTGGGCGAGCCTGAGCCGGTGATCGGCGAGACGATCCAGCGACTTGAATCCAAGCTGTTGACCTCCAAGCTGACCCCCGACGAGGAGGAAGCGGAGATTGAGCGCGCCAGGCTGGCACTGGAGAACGTACGACTCCGCCAGGAGGAGCTGGAGAAGAACGCCGCACAGATGATTGCCCATGGAGGGTTGGTGCTGGATCGGATTGCTGCGGCCAAGGAACTGTCTCGGCGAGTGACCGAGTCTGACCTGATCATCTATGTCCGCGACTTCTTGTCCCGCCATGCGCCGGGACACCAATTCACGCAGTTTGAGGATCCTTGTCAGTTCACCGTGCAACTTCCAGTCAGCATGGCTGCTGAGCTTGAGGAGTTCTGCAGGCGAACTGGGCAGATCGGTCAGACCTTGCTCGGGTCAGGCATGCCACGGACGTGCAAGTTCCTGAACAGCGTCACAACCGGCAGCAACCGGGCATGGGAGCCTATCCACCAGTTCCACCCGTTCATCCGATTCATCGGTGAGAAGCTGACTCGCTTGGACGAAGCCTTCTACCCCGTGGTGGCCGTCAAGTTGAATCGGCCCGAAGGGATGGACATCGCAGCCGGCGACTACATGTTCGCCATCCGCAAATGGACGTTCAAGGGTGTGAAGGATGAGGAGTGGCTCCAAGCCGCTGTGTGTGACCTGGCGAACCAGAGTGTCTTGGCCGATGAAGCCGCCGAAGGCTTGGTGAATGCCGCTCGCCTGCATGGCAAGGACTGGCTGGAGGCCACCAACGAAGTGCAGTCGGGGTACATCGCTGACCGTCTGGATCAACTGGAAGTCCACTTGGCGGACGCCTACGGTCGGGCCAGCAAGCGCAAGCAGGACGAGAACGCCGATCGCTTGATGTTCCAGCTTCACGGCATTGAGCAGCACCTGATCAACCGTTTGCGGGTTCTGGAAGCAACGCGGGACCGCCACCTTGACCTTGGCCGACATTCACTTGCCAAGGCCACCCAGGGCCGCATCGACAAGCTCGCAGCCCGTATGGGGCTGAAGCGAGAGCAGGTGCTGCTGCGCGAGCGGGTGGTTCCGGATCATGTGCTGGTTTGCGCCGGCTTGCTCCGTGTGGAGGCTTGAGCGATGCCGGACCTCTTCTCTGAACTCAAGCGCATCAAGGCAGAGCTGAAGGGCACGGACAGTCGGGCGACACCCGCGCCGCAGACCGCGATGAAGCCGACGCCTGGTCTCGCGGGTGTGACGCCGCTGAAGAGCAGAGTGGCGGAGACGCCGCGATCAAATGTCCTGACCTCGACCTCGCCTTCGAAGATATCACCAGCAGCGGGTGCAGGCCGTCATGTACCGCCACCCATGTCCCAACGGCAGGAGATGCCCCGTACGGATGTCCGAACTGGTCATAGCCAGAAAGCCAGTGTTGGGCCTTCCAAGCCATCGGGAAGGCCCACTGCGCGTCCGCCGGTTGAGGTGCAACACCCAATTTCGAGGCCTAAGCCAAAGCCGGCGACGCCGGCTTCCGCGCCCTCGAAGGTGGATGCCATCAAGCGGCCTGAGCCTGTATCCCAGTTGTTCCGCCCGCTGCCCAAGGGGACACTGACCCGTCAGGCCTTGTTCCGCTCTCCAGAGGTTTGGGTATCGGCAGGTGGCCGAACGCAGCTATCGGCAGAAGGGCATGTCGGAGCGGTCGACATTGTCATTGGGCTCGACTTCGGAACCTCTTACACAAAGGCCGCCGTTGGGTTCCGGGACAAGATCTTTCCAGTCACATGGGAAGGGGTGTCCCTGTGTCAACCCAGCTACCTGTTGCCGAGTGAGTACACCGAGCTGGCCGACGGCTCCGTGTTCATCGGACAGCACCCCGCAGCAGGTCAGGACGACATCCGCGCAGATCTGAAGCTTCCGTTCATCAATCCAGCCGTCTCGAGTGCGAACATCGGCCGGGCCGGCGGCTTCGTCGCCCTGGTGCTGAGGTACGTGCGGGCATGGGTCTTCCAGCATCACGGCGCCAAGCTTGGAAGAGCCCGCCTGCGCTGGCAGCTCAATATTGGCGCGCCGAGCGACGGCCTCGAGAACGCACGGCTGACAAAGGCCTACCAGCAACTCGCTGCCACCGCCTGGCAACGCAGCTTGGAGGCAGACCCGCAGAAGCTCGGATCGACAGCGGCAGCGCCGCTGAGCGAAAGCGCTGCGCTCCAAGACCTCGTCGACCTTCAGGTTCGCCCCGAGTTCGTGGCTCAGATGGCTGGGTACATGCAATCTCCGCAGCGGCAACGCGGGCTGCACGCCCTTGTTGACGTGGGCGGCGGCACGCTCGATGTCGTCACCTTCATCGTTCATCAAGTTGACGACGACGACACCTTTCCCTTTTTGGTGCCCCAGGTTCACGCACTGGGAACGCACGGTCTGATTCAGAACCGATTTGCCGGGATCGACGCGGCAGCTTCACAGCACGCGGTCGATGAGTTGGCGCCGATCGCCTCCGCACTGGACTTTGCGCAGACGACTGGGCTGACGGCAGCACACGTCGCGGGGCGGGATGCGCTGTTCAAGGCGGAACTTCAACGGGTGATCAAGGGTGTCCTCGACACGACGAAGAGCAGGCGCTATCGACTCTCTGATGCCTGGCGTACCGGCGTTCGAACCTTCTTCACTGGTGGAGGCTCGCGGTTCGAGCTTTACAGGGAGGCTGTCACGACAGCGAGGGTGCCCTCCGAGAAGGGGCTGCAATTGATGCCTCTCCCGGCGCACAAGAACCTCGATGGGTTCACTGGCGGGCCAGACGACTACCAGCGGATATCCGTTGCCTGTGGGCTGGCCCAGGATGCGTTCACCCTCGGCCGCATCGTCCCCGCCAAAGAGGTCGAAGACGATCGTGCTGTCGTTCCGGACCGACGGTCTTCTCGCTTGGACAGGGACGAGCTGTATCCGAAGTGATTGGCCGCTACCTCGCACTCAAGTGCGGGGCGCCTTCTTGACACCTCAAAGGCCAAGGAACCACCCGCCATAGATGCGCGGGATCAGCTTGGCCTCCTCGTCACAGAGCCCAACGGTCATAGCTGGCCCGGAAGTTCAGTCGGGAGACCCTGTGACGACACAGACCTCGTCACAAACCTCGTCACAAAGCAAAAAGCCACCCGATCGGGTGGCTTCCGCTTCGCAGCTAACTCGTTGATTTAACTGCTGTTTTCTTGGTTGCGGGGGCAAGATTTGAACTTGCGACCTTTGGGTTATGAGCCCAACGAGCTACCAGGCTGCTCCACCCCGCGACTGAGCCTTCAAGTATATACCGGTTTCGGCGCAGTGCGCCAGGCTTATTCCGCCTTTTCGGTGGTGGCTTCGTCGGCAGCCACGGGCTCCGGACGATCCACCAGCTCGACGAAGGCCATCGGCGCGTTGTCGCCGACGCGGAAACCCATCTTCAGGATCCGGGTGTAGCCGCCCGGGCGCGTGTTGTAGCGCGGGCCGAGCACGTTGAACAGCTTGCTGACGACGTCACGGTCACGCGTGCGGTCGAACGCGAGGCGGCGATTCGCCAGCGTCGGGTTCTTGGCCAGCGTGATCAGCGGCTCGACGGCCATGCGCAGTTCCTTGGCCTTGGGGACCGTGGTCTTGATGGCTTCGTGCGTGATCAGCGAATTGCACATGTTGCGCAGCATCGCGAGGCGATGGCTGCTGGTGCGGTTGAGCTTGCGGAGTCCGTTGCGGTGGCGCATGGTGCGTGTCTTTCTTTATTGAACTCCGGCCGTGTCAGGTACCGGAGGTTGCACGGTGACGGGCGTTGTCTTAACGCTTGTCGAGGCCTTGGGGCGGCCAGTTCTCCAGCCGCGCGCCGAGCGTGAGCCCGCGCGAAGCCAGCACTTCCTTGATTTCGTTGAGCGACTTGCGGCCCAGGTTCGGCGTCTTCAGCAGCTCGGTCTCGGTGCGCTGGATCAGGTCGCCGATGTAGTAGATGTTCTCGGCCTTCAGGCAGTTGGCCGAGCGCACCGTGAGCTCGAGCTCGTCCACCGGGCGCAGCAGGATCGGGTCGAAGTTGGCCTTGCCGGCGGCCGCGGGCTCGGCCTTGAAGACGTCGTCGAGGTTGTCCGACGGCAGCTGCGCGAAGACGGCCAGCTGCTCGACCAGGATCTTGGCCGAGGCGCGGATGGCTTCCTCCGGGCTGATGGCGCCGTTGGTCTCGATCTCCATCACCAGCTTGTCGAGGTCGGTGCGCTGCTCGACGCGGGCGCTTTCGACCGTGTAGCTGACGCGCTTGACCGGCGAGAACGACGCGTCCAGCACGATACGGCCGATCGACTTGCTCGGCTCGTCGCCGAAGCGGCGCAGGTTGCCCGGCACGTAGCCGCGGCCCTTCTCGACCTTGATCTGCATGTCGAGCTTGCCGCCCTGGGCCAGGTGGGCGATGACGTGGTCGGGGTTGACGATCTCCACGTCGTGCGGGGTCTGGATGTCGGCCGCCGTGACCGCGCCCTCGCCTTCCTTGCGCAGCACCAGCGTGACTTCGTCGCGGTTGTGCAGACGGAACACCACGCCCTTGAGGTTGAGCATGATGTGCACCACGTCCTCCTGCACGCCGTCGATGGCCGAGTACTCGTGCAGCACGCCGGCGATCGTCACCTCGGTGGGCGCGTAGCCGACCATCGACGACAGCAGCACGCGGCGCAGCGCGTTGCCCAGCGTGTGGCCATAACCACGCTCGAACGGCTCGAGCGTGGCCTTGGCGCGGTAGCCGCCCAGCGGCTCGACGTGGATGGCCTTCGGCTTGAGGAGATTGGTTTGCATTGAGTGAGCGTTCCTGTCAATACCCTCGGCTCGTTACACCGATAAGGCTGATGGACCATGCCGGGCAATGATCCAGGGCCCCGCGCCCGGCGGACGGAACCCGGTCCGGCGGCGCGGGCGAGGCCGCACGCCGCAGGATCGTGTGCGTCAGCGCGAGTACAACTCGACGATCAGCGCTTCCTTGATTTCGGCGCCGAACTCGTCGCGGTCGGGGCTCTTCTTGAAGACGCCTTCCATCTTGGTGGCGTCCACCGCCACCCAGCCGGGCATGCCGATGGACTCGGCGAGCTTGAGCGCGTCCTGCACGCGCAGCTGCTTCTTCGCGTTCTCGCGCACGGCCACGGTGTCGCCGGCCTTCACGGAGTACGACGGGATGTTCACCACCTGGCCGTTGACCGTGATGCCCTTGTGCGACACCAGCTGGCGCGCCTCGGCGCGAGTGGAGCCGAAGCCCATGCGGTAGACCACGTTGTCCAGGCGCGATTCCAGCAGCGACAGCAGGTTGGCGCCGGTGTTGCCCTTGCGGCGCTCGGCCTCGGCGAAATAGCGGCGGAACTGGCGCTCCAGCACACCGTACATGCGCTTGACCTTCTGCTTCTCGCGAAGCTGCAGGCCGTAGTCGGAGGTGCGCGAGCCGCTGGTGCGGCCATGCTGGCCCGGCTTGCTGTCGAACTTGGCCTTGTCGCTGATGGCGCGGCGGGCGCTCTTCAGGAACAGGTCGGTGCCTTCACGGCGGGAAAGTTTGGCCTTGGGGCCGAGGTAGCGTGCCACGTGGGATCCTTTGTCGTCTCGTCTGACGCGGCCGGAGAGGCCCCTGCCGGGGTCTGCTCGCCGCGCGAGTCCGGCCTCAGTTCTGTGCTGGGCGCGAACGGTGGGCTTGGTGAGACAGGCGTTCGGGCTGCGTGCCCGCGCACCGGCGTCTCAGGAAAATTGCCGGCGGGCGCACATGGCGCCCACCGGCAGCGGGAAACTCTCTATTGTAGCGCTGGACGGCACGGCGTGCCGCCACGCCTCAGATGCGGCGACGCTTCTGCGGGCGGCAACCGTTGTGCGGGATCGGCGTCACGTCGCTGATCGACGTGATGCGGATGCCCAGCGAGGCGAGCGCGCGAACGCTGGACTCGCGGCCCGGGCCCGGGCCCTTGATCTTCACGTCCAGGTTCTTGATGCCCTGTTCCTGCGCGGCACGGCCGGCCACCTCGGCTGCGACCTGGGCCGCGAACGGGGTGCTCTTGCGCGAGCCCTTGAAACCCTGGCCACCGCTGGACGCCCAGGCGAGCGCGCCGCCCTGGCGGTCGGTGATCGTGATGATCGTGTTGTTGAACGACGCGTGCACGTGGGCGATGCCGTCCGCAACGTTCTTGCGGATCTTCTTGCTGACGCGACGCGCGGCGGTGTTGACGGGTGCTTTGGCCATCGGGTGCTCTCTTCGTTCGCTTCAGGGCTTACTTCTTGTTCGCCACGGCGCCCTTGCGCGGACCCTTGCGGGTGCGGGCGTTGGTGCGCGTGCGCTGGCCGCGTACCGGCAGGCCGCGACGGTGACGGAAGCCCCGGTAGCAGCCCAGGTCCATGAGCCGCTTGATGTTGATGGACAGCTCGCGGCGCAGGTCGCCCTCGATCGTCAGCTTGCCGATCTCGTCGCGGATGCGCTCGAGCTCGCTGTCGTTGAGGTCCTTGATCTTCTTGGAGTAGGCGATGCCCACCGCGTCACAGATCTTCTGGGCCGTGGTGCGGCCGATGCCGTAGATGGCCGTCAGGCCGATCTCGGCGTGCTTGTGCGGAGGGATGTTGATGCCGGCGATGCGTGCCATGTGATTACCTCAGTTCCTTCCAGCCTCAACCCTGGCGCTGCTTGTGGCGCGGGTCGGTGCAGATCACGCGCACGATGCCGTGACGACGGATGATCTTGCAGTTACGGCACATCTTCTTGACCGATGCGGCGACTTTCATGGTCTTCTCCTTGACCCAGATTCTCGACAATCTCACTTGGCGCGGAACACGATGCGTGCCCGCGTCAGGTCGTACGGCGTCAGCTCGACGGTGACTCTGTCTCCCGGCAGGATCCGGATGTAGTGCATCCGCATCTTGCCGGAGATGTGACCCAGAACGATGTGCCCGTTTTCCAGCTTCACTCGGAACGTGGCGTTGGGAAGGTTTTCCTGGACCTCGCCCTGCATCTGGATGACATCGTCCTTGGACATTGCCTCCCCGTCAGCTGGTCTTGAAGTTCGCTTTCTTCAAAAGTGACTCGTACTGCTGGCTCATCACGTAGCTCTGGACCTGGGCCCAGAAGTCCATCGTGACCACGACGATGATCAGCAGCGATGTGCCACCGAAATAGAAAGGCACGTTGTACTCCAGCACCAGGAACTCCGGGAGCAGGCACACGGCCGTGATGTAGATCGCACCGGCCAGCGTCAGCCGGCTGAGGATGCGGTCGATGTGCTTGGCCGTCTGCTCGCCAGGGCGGATGCCGGGGATGAACGCGCCACTCTTCTTCAGGTTGTCTGCCGTCTCGCGGCTGTTGAACACCAGCGCCGTGTAGAAGAAGCAGAAGAACACGATCATCGCCGCGTACAGCAGCACGTACACCGGCTGCCCCGGCGACAACGCGCCCGACAGGTCCTTCAGCCAACGCAGGCCGTCGCCCGTGGCGAACCAGCCCACGATGGTGGCCGGCAGCAGGATGATCGACGACGCGAAGATCGGCGGGATCACACCCGACATGTTCAGCTTCAGGGGCAGGTGCGACGACTGGCCACCGTAGACCTTGTTGCCGACCTGGCGCTTGGCGTAGTTCACCAGGATCTTGCGCTGGCCACGCTCGACGAACACCACGACGTAGGTCACACCGATGACCAGGGCGATGATGAACAGGCTGGCGATGATGCTCATCGCACCCGTACGCACCAGCTCGAACAAGCCGCCGATCGCGCTGGGAAGACCCGCGACGATGCCTGCGAAGATGATGATCGAGATGCCGTTGCCCAGACCGCGCTCGGTGATCTGCTCGCCCAGCCACATCAGGAACATCGTGCCAGCCACCAGGCTCACCACCGCTGTCATGCGGAAGCCGAAGCCAGGGTTCAGCACCAGGCCCGCAGACCCTTCCAGCGCCAGCGCAATGCCCAGCGACTGGAAGATCGCCAGGAACAGCGTGCCGTAGCGCGTGTACTGGGTGATCTTCCGACGGCCGGACTCGCCTTCCTTCTTCAGCGCCTCGAGCGAGGGCACGACGTAGGTCATCAACTGCATGATGATCGACGCCGAGATGTACGGCATGATGCCCAGGGCGAACACCGTGAAGCGCGACAACGCTCCACCACTGAACATGTTGAACAGGTTCAGGATGCCGCCGCCCTGGCTCTTGAAGAGCTGCTGCAGCTGGTTGGGGTCGATGCCCGGCACCGGAATGTGCGCACCGATGCGGTAGACCACCAGGGCCAGCAGCAGGAAGACGATGCGGCGACGCAGGTCGCCGAACTTCCCGCTCTTGGCCAGCTGGTTCGCGGAGGTTGCCACGAGCTTCCCGGATCCTCTTAGGCGATGGAGCCGCCGGCCGCCTCGATGGCCGCCTTGGCACCCGCGGTCGCGCCGATGCCCTTGAGCACCACCTTGCGCGTCAGTTCGCCCGACTTGATGACCTTGACCGTCTTGATCAGCTGGCGCACCAGGCCGGCGGCCTTCAGCGTCAGCAGATCGACTTCAGCCGCGTCCAGCGCCTGCAGGTCGGCCAGCGTCACTTCGCCGTTGTACTTCAGTTGCGCGGACTTGAAGCCACGCTTGGGCAGGCGACGCTGCAGCGGCATCTGGCCGCCTTCGAAGCCGACCTTGTGGTAGCCGCCCGAACGCGACTTCTGGCCCTTGTGGCCACGGCCGGCGGTCTTGCCCAGGCCGGAGCCGATGCCACGGCCGACGCGGCGACGCGCCTTCTTGCTGCCTTCGGCAGGCTTGATCGAGTTGATTTCCATCACAGCACCTTCACCAGGTACGCGACCTTGTTGATCATGCCGCGCACCGCCGGCGTGTCTTCGAGCACACGCTGGCTGTTGATCTTGCGCAGGCCCAGGCCGCGCACCGTGTCACGGTGCGACTGGCGCGTGCCGGCGACGCTCTTCACGAGCGTGACGGTCAGGGTTTTCTTGTCGGACATGAGGATTCTCCGAGCCGGTGTCAGTTGAAGAGGTCTTCGACCGACTTGCCGCGCTTGGCCGCCACTTCGGCAGCCGTGGTCGAGCGCTTCAGCGCGTCGAGCGTGGCGCGAACCATGTTGTACGGGTTGCTCGAACCGAGGCTCTTGGCCACGATGTCGGTCACGCCCATCACTTCGAACACCGCGCGCATCGGGCCGCCGGCGATGATGCCGTCACCCGGCTTGGCCGGTGCCATCAGCACCTTGGCCGCGCCGTGCTCGCCACGCACGTTGTGGTGGATCGTGCCGTTGCGCAGCTGGACCTTGACCATGTTGCGGCGGGCCGATTCCATGGCCTTCTGCACCGCGACCGGCACTTCCTTGGCCTTGCCCTTGCCCATGCCAATGCGGCCATCGCCGTCGCCGACCACGGTCAGCGCCGCGAAGCTCAGCGTGCGGCCACCCTTGACGACCTTGGTGACGCGATTGACCGCGATCATCTTTTCCTTCAGGCCGTCGTCGTTGCCTTCGGTCTGGGCGCGGGGAGTGAACTTTGCCATTTGAATGCTCTTCCTGTCGTGGCGCTCAGAACTGCAGGCCCGCTTCGCGCGCCGCCTCGGCCAGCGCCTTCACGCGGCCGTGGTAGGCGAAGCCGGCCCGGTCGAAGGCGACCTTCTCGACGCCGGCGGCCTTGGCCTTCTCGGCGATGCGCTTGCCGATCAGCACGGCAGCGGCGGCATTGCCGCCCTTGCCTGCCCCACCCAGCTGCTCGCGCACTTCCTTCTCGGCGGTGGACGCCGAGGCCAGCACCTGATCGCCGCTGCCGGAGATGACGCTGGCGTAGATGTGCAGGTTCGAGCGGAAGACGGTCAGGCGTGCCACGCCCTGCAGCGCGATGCGCGCGCGGGTCTGGCGGGAGCGACGAAGGCGTTGTTCCTTCTTGGTCAGCATGTTCTCGCTCCTTTACTTCTTCTTGGTTTCCTTGAGGACCACGCGCTCGTTGGCGTAGCGGATCCCCTTGCCCTTGTACGGCTCGGGCGGACGGATGGCCCGCACCTCGGCCGCCACCTGGCCCACAGCCTGGCGATCGGCACCCTTGATGACGATCTCGGTCTGCGTCGGGCACTCCACCTTCACGCCGGCGGGCATGGCCTTGACCACGGGGTGCGAGAAGCCGACCTGGAGGTTGAGCTTGTCGCCCTGGGCCTGGGCACGGAAGCCCACGCCGACCAGGTTGAGCTTCTTCTCGAAGCCCTTGACGGCACCGGAGACCATGTTCGCCAGCAGGGCACGCATGGTGCCGCTCATGGCGTCGGCCTCGGCGCTGTCGTTGGCGGGAGCGATCTTCAGCACCGCACCGTCGCGCTCCACCTTCACCAGACGGTGAGCCGGGCGCACCAGCGTGCCATTGGCACCCTTGACGGTGATGTGCTCGTCGGTGATCGCCACGTCCACGCCCTGCGGCACGGCGATCGGCATTTTTCCTACGCGGGACATCTCGAATCTCTCCTCAGGCCACGTAGCACAGGACCTCGCCGCCGACGCCGTTCGCGCGCGCCTTGCGGTCGGTCATCACACCCTTGGGCGTGGTGACAATGGCCACGCCCAGGCCGTTCATCACCTGCGGGATCGCGTCGCGACCCTTGTAGATGCGCAGGCCCGGACGGCTGACGCGCTCGATGCGCTCGATGACCGGGCGACCGGCGTAGTACTTCAGCGAAATCTCGAGTTCGGCCTTGCCGCCCTCGGCACGGACGGCAAAGCCGTCGATGTAGCCTTCGTCCTTCAGCACCTGCGCGATCGCGACCTTGAGCTTCGACGACGGCATCGTGACCACGGCCTTCTCCACGCTCTGGGCGTTGCGAATGCGGGTCAGCATGTCGGCGATGGGATCACTCATGCTCATGAAAAATCTCCTGTGCAGCTCGCGCCGGCGTCACCAGCTGGCCTTGACCACGCCCGGGATGTCACCCTTGAAGGCGAGCTCGCGGATCTTGTTGCGCGCCAGGCCGAACATGCGGAACGTGCCGCGCGCGCGGCCGGTCAGCGCGCAGCGGTTGCGCAGGCGGGTCGGATTGGCGTTGCGGGGCAGCTTCTGCAGGTCCAGGCGGGCCAGGTAGCGCTCCTCGTCGGACTTCTTCGCATCGTCGATCACCGCCTTCAGCGCGGCGTACTTCTTCGCGTACTGGGCAACCAGCTTCTCGCGCTTGTCTTCGCGCTGCTTGATGGACTTCTTGGCCATGGATGCCCTCAGTTCTTGAACGGGAACTTGAACGCGGCGAGCAGCGCCTTGGCTTCCTCGTCGGTCTTCGCGCTGGTCGTGATGCTGATGTTCATGCCGCGGATCGCATCGATCTTGTCGTAGTCGATCTCGGGGAAGATGATCTGCTCTTTCACGCCGATGTTGTAGTTGCCGCGGCCGTCGAAGGCGCGGCCGGAGATTCCGCGGAAGTCGCGCACGCGTGGCAGCGCCACGGTGACGAAGCGATCCAGGAACTCGTACATGCGCACGCCGCGCAGGGTGACCATGCAGCCGATGGGCACGTTCTCGCGGATCTTGAAGCCGGCGATGGCCTTCTTCGACTTGGTGACCACGGGCTTCTGGCCGGCGATCTTGGTCAGGTCGCCGACGGCGTGCTCCATGACCTTCTTGTCGGCCACGGCCTCGCTGACACCCATGTTCAGCGTGATCTTCTCCAAGCGCGGCACCTGCATCACGGACTTGTAGCCGAACTTGGCCATCATCTCCGGGACGATCTTGTCGCGGTAGTGCTGCTGCAGGCGCGCGGTGAGGGCGGGTTGCTGTTGAGCCATGCTGGTCTGCCTCAGGCCTTGATCTCGTCGCCGCTGGACTTGTAGACGCGCACCTTCTTGCCGTCTTCCAGCAGCTTGATGCCCACGCGGTCGGCCTTGCCGGTCGCCGGGTTGAAGATGGCCACGTTGGACTGGTGGATCGGCATCGTCTTGTCGACCACGCCGCCGGTGGTGCCCTTCATCGGGTTGGGCTTGACGTGCTTCTTGACCATGTTGATGCCGTCGACCACGATGTGGTCGGCGTCGACACGGCGCGCGATCGTGCCGCGCTTGCCCTTGTCGCGGCCAGCCAGCACCACGACCTGGTCACCCTTCTTGAGCTTGTTCATTTCAGAGCACCTCCGGAGCCAGCGAGACGATCTTCATGAAGCGCTCGGAACGCAGCTCGCGCGTGACCGGGCCGAAGATGCGGGTGCCGATCGGCTCGAGCTTGGCGTTCAGCAGGACGGCGGCGTTGCCGTCGAACTTGACGAGCGAGCCGTCCTGGCGACGCACGCCCTTGGCGGTGCGCACGACGACGGCGTTGTAGACCTCGCCCTTCTTCACGCGGCCGCGGGGCGCCGCTTCCTTGATGCTGACCTTGATCACATCGCCGATGCCCGCATAGCGCCGCTTGGAGCCGCCGAGCACCTTGATGCACATGACGGACTTCGCGCCCGTGTTGTCGGCCACATCGAGCCGCGATTGCATTTGGATCATTTGTCGTCCCCAACTTTTCCCTTCGGCAGCCGCGGCGCACCTCGTGCGCCACGGCCACCGCCGGTCAGTCTTGGGCTCCGGGTTTGGAGCAGATCCGAATCGGCGCAGCCATGATGGCCGCACGCCTTTTCGGCGAAGCTTTGCATTATGCAAGAAGAGCCGAGGCTGCGTCAAGCAGCCCCGGTGAATCGCGCCAGGGCGTCAGGCCGCCTTGGCGACCGCCAGCAGGGTGTCGGCGTCGCTGACCTCGAACTTGCCCGGCGCCTCGACGTTCAGCGCCTTGACCACGCCATCCTTCACAAGCATCGCATAGCGGTTGCTGCGCAGGCCCATGCCCCGCGCCGTCAGGTCCAGCGTCAGGCCGGTGGCGCGCGCGAAGTCGGCACTGCCATCGGCCATCATGCGCACCTTGCCCGCGGTGCCCTGGTCGCGGCCCCATGCGCCCATGACGAAGGCGTCGTTGACCGACACGCACCAGATCTCGTCGACCCCCGCCGCCTTGAACTCGGCCGCCTTAGCCACGTAGCCCGGGACGTGCCGCGCGGAACACGTGGGCGTGTAGGCCCCCGGCAGGCCGAAGATCACGACCGTCTTGCCGGCCGTGGCCTTGTGGATGTCGAAGGCGTTGGGGCCGACGCTGCAGCCCTCGCCCTCGACCTCGATGTACTCCTGCAGCGTACCCGCGGGCAGCTTGTCACCGACCTGGATCATCGTCATCTCCTTGTTCGTGTGGTGCCGGAACGGAAAACGGCCGGCACCGGATTGTCCGGAAGCCGGCCGCGGAAGCGCACGCGCGGGGTCTTAGACCAGGCGCGCCTTCTCGATGAGGCGGGTCACGACCCAGCTCTTGGTCTTGCTGATCGGCCGCCCTTCGGCGATCTCGACCAGGTCGCCCATCTTGTACTCGCCCTTCTCGTCATGGGCGTGGTACTTGCGCGAGCGGGCCACGATCTTGCCGTAGAGCTCGTGCGCGGCACGGCGCTCGACGAGCACGGTCACGGTCTTGGCGCGCTTGTCGCTGACCACGCGGCCGATGAGCGTGCGGGTGTTCTTCACCGGGGCGGTGGCGGTCTGGGCTTCGCTCATTGGGCAGCTCCTTTCGCAGCTTCCTTCTTCTTCTGCGCCAGGATGGTCTTCGCACGCGCGATGTCGCGCTTGACGTTGCCCAGCTGCGCGGTGTTGCCGAGTTGCTGCGTGGCCTTCTGCATGCGCAGGCCGAAGTGCGCCTTCAGCAGTTCGGTGATTTCCTTCTCGAGCGCCGCGATGTCCTTGGCGCGCAGTTCGGAGGCTTTCATCGATGGACTCCTGTTCAGGCGCCGACCTGGCGGGCGACGAAGGTGCAGCGCAGCGGCAGCTTCGCGGCGGCCAGCGTGAAGGCCTCGCGGGCCAGCGCTTCGGGCACGCCGTTGATCTCGTACAGCACCTTGCCGGGCTGGATCTCGGCCACCCAGTACTCCGGGTTGCCCTTGCCGTTGCCCATGCGGACTTCCGCCGGCTTCTGGCTGATCGGCTTGTCCGGGAAGATGCGGATGAAGATCCGGCCGCCGCGCTTGATGTGGCGGCTGATCGCGCGGCGCGCCGCCTCGATCTGGCGCGCGGTGATGCGGCCGCGCTCGGTGGCCTTCAGGCCGAAGTCGCCGAACGACACGGCGGCGCCACGCGTCGCGATGCCGGTGTTGCGGCCCTTGTGTTCCTTGCGGAACTTGCGGCGATTGGGTTGCAGCATTGCTCATTCTCCTTGCGGCGTGCCACCGGCAGCCCCACCCGGGGCGGCGCGGCGGACGCGCTTGACGGCCGGGGCGCGCGGGGCATCGCCCGCGGGCGCCGCGGCACGCTCTCCACCCCGCTCGCCGGGGCGGCCACGGCCAGCGCCCGGACGGTCGCTGCGCGGGCCACGGCGGTTGCGGCGGTCGTCGCCTTCACCTTCGGTCTTCGGCAGCGTCGGCGCCTCACCATTGGCCAGGCGGTCGCCGCGGTAGACCCAGACCTTGACGCCGATGACGCCATAGGTGGTCTTGGCTTCCGAGAAGCCGTAGTCGATGTCGGCCTTCAGCGTGTGGAGCGGCACGCGGCCTTCGCGGTACCACTCGCAGCGCGCGATCTCGATGCCGTTCAGGCGGCCCGACGACATGATCTTGATGCCCTGCGCGCCCAGGCGCATCGCGTTCTGCATCGCGCGCTTCATCGCGCGGCGGAACAGGATGCGCTTCTCGAGCTGCTGGGTGATCGAGTCGGCGATCAGCTGCGCGTCGACCTCGGGCTTGCGGATCTCCTCGATGTTGACGGCAACCGGCACGCCCAGCCGGCGGCCCAGCTCGGCCTTCAGGTTCTCGATGTCCTCGCCCTTCTTGCCGATCACCACGCCCGGACGGGCCGAGAAGATGGTGATGCGCGCGTTCTTGGCGGGGCGCTCGATCAGGATGCGCGAGACGGCGGCGTTCTTCAGCCTGGCCTTGAGGAAGTCGCGGACCTGCAGGTCTTCGGCCAGCATGCCGGCGAAGTTGCGGTTGCTGGCGAACCAGCGCGACGACCAGGCGCGGGTGACCGAGAGCCGGAAGCCGGTCGGATGGATTTTCTGTCCCATGCTCTTCCTCAGTTGCCCACGGTCACGTAGATGTGGCAGGTGGGCTTGCTGATGCGGTTGCCGCGGCCCTTGGCGCGTGCGGCGAAGCGCTTCAGCGTCGTGCCCTGCTCGACGTGGATGCTCTTGATCTTCAGCTCGTCGATGTCGGCGCCGTCGTTGTGCTCGGCATTGGCCACCGCCGACTCCACCGCCTTGCGGACGATGTGGGCCGCCTTCTTGGGCGTGAAGTTCAGGATCTGGATCGCCTGGTCGACCTTCTTGCCGCGGATCAGGTCGGCCACCAGCCGACCCTTGTCGACCGACAGGCGCACACCGCGAACGCTTGCTTTGGTTTCCATGCGTCGCTCCTTACTTCTTGGCCTTCTTGTCCGCGGGGTGACCCTTGAACGTGCGGGTCAGCGCGAACTCGCCGAGCTTGTGGCCGACCATCTGGTCGGTCACGTACACGGGCACATGCTGCTTGCCGTTGTGCACTGCCACGGTCAGGCCGATGAACTCGGGCAGGATCGTGCTGCGGCGCGACCAGGTCTTGATCGGCTTCTTGTCCTTGATGGCGGCGGCCTTCTCGACCTTGGCCATCAGGTGGTGGTCCACGAACGGACCCTTCTTCAGTGAACGTGCCATGGTCTACGGCCTCACTTCTTGCGACGCGAGACGATCATCGTCTGCGTGCGCTTGTTGCTGCGCGTGCGGAAGCCCTTGGTGAGGGTGTTCCACGGCGACACCTGCGGCATGCCCTCGCCAGTGCGGCCCTCGCCGCCGCCGTGCGGGTGATCGACCGGGTTCATCGCCACGCCACGCACCGTCGGACGGATGCCCTTCCAGCGGATCGCACCGGCCTTGCCGTACTGGCGCAGGTTGTGCTCTTCGTTGGCGACCTCGCCGATCGTGGCCCGGCAGTCGATGTGGATCTTGCGCACTTCGCCGGAGCGCAGGCGGATTTGCGCGTAGGTGCCTTCGCGCGCCATCAGCGTGACCGAGGTGCCGGCCGAGCGCGCGATCTGCGCACCCTTGCCCGGCAGCATCTCCACGCAGTGGATCGTCGAGCCCACCGGGATGTTGCGGATCGGCAGCGTGTTGCCCGCCTTGATCGGCGCCTCGGCGCCGGACAGCAGCGTGGCACCGGCCTCGACACCGCGCGGGGCGATCACGTAGCGGCGCTCGCCGTCGGCGTAGCACAGCAGGGCGATGTGGGCGCTGCGGTTGGGGTCGTACTCGATGCGCTCGACCTTGGCCGGGATGCCGTCCTTGTTGCGCTTGAAGTCGACGACGCGGTAGTGGTGCTTGTGGCCGCCACCCTTGTGCCGCATCGTGATATGGCCGTTGTTGTTGCGGCCGGACTTCTGCTTCTGCGGCTCGAGCAGCGAGGCCTCGGGCGCACCCTTGTGCAGATGCTTGTGCACCACCTTCACCACGGCACGGCGGCCGGGCGACGTGGGCTTGACCTTGATGACAGCCATTACGCGGCCTCCCCGGAGAAGTTGAGCTCCTGGCCCGGCTTCAGCGCGACATACGCCTTCTTGACGTGGTCGCGACGGCCCACGCGGCCGCCGAAGCGCTTGACCTTGCCCTTCTGGTTCGTGGTCTGGACCGAGGCCACCTCGACCTTGAACATCAGCTCGACCGCCGCCTTGATCTGCGGCTTGGTCGCGCTGCGCAGGACCTTGAACATCACCTGGTTCTGCTTCTCGCCGATGCGCGTGGCCTTCTCCGAGATGATCGGGGCGACGAGCACGGTGGCCAGGAAGCCTTCGTCGTACTTGATGGCGGTGCTCATGCGAACATCTCCTTGAGCTGCTCGATCGCGCCCTTGGTCACGAGCACCTTCTTGTAGAAGACCAGCGACAGCGGATCGGCGTAACGCGGCTCGACGACGAGCACGTTGGCCAGGTTGCGCGAGGCCAGCAGCAGGTTGTCGTCGACCTGGTCGGCGATCACCATCACCGAGTTGGCGTTGTCGGTGCCCAGGCCCATGGCCTTGAACTTGGCGGCCAGCAGCTTGGTCTTGGGCGCGTCGATGCCGATGGACTCCACCACCGCCAGGCGGCCGTCGCGGGCCAGCTGGGACAGGATGGACGCCATGCCGGCGCGGTACATCTTCTTGTTGACCTTCTGCGAGAAGTTCTCGTCAGGGGTGTTGGGGAAGATGCGACCGCCCCCGCGCCACAGCGGCGAGGAGGTCATGCCCGCGCGGGCGCGGCCGGTGCCCTTCTGGCGGAACGGCTTCTTGGTCGAGTGCTTGACCTCGGCACGCGTGAGTTGCTTGCGCGTGCCCTGGCGTGCGTTGGCCTGGTAGGCCACGACGATCTGGTGCACCAGCGCCTCGTTGTAGTCGCGCGCGAACACGGTGTCCGGCGCGTCGACCTTGGCGGTGGCCTGGCCCTGCTCGTTCAGGAGCTCGAGTTGCATCACTGGGCTCCCTTCTTGGCCTTGGCCTTCACGGCCGGGCGGACGACCACGTGGCCGTTCTTGGCACCCGGAACCGCGCCGCGCACGAGCAGCAGCGAGCGCGCCTCGTCGATGCGCACGATGTCGAGGTTCTGCGTGGTGACGGTCTCGTCACCCATGTGGCCGGACATCTTCTTGCCCGGGAACACGCGGCCCGGATCCTGCGCCATGGAGATCGAGCCCGGCACGTTGTGCGAACGGCTGTTGCCGTGCGACGCGCGCTGCGAGCCGAAGTTGTGGCGCTTGATGGTGCCGGTGAAGCCCTTGCCGATCGACGTGCCCTGCACGTCGACCTTCTGGCCGGCGGCGAACAGCGTGACGGGCAGCGCGGCGCCGGGCGCGTATTGCGCGGCCGTCTCGGCGTCGACGCGGAATTCCTTCAGCAGCTCGGCCGGCTCGACGCCGGCCTTGGCCAGGTGGCCCGACTCGGGCTTGGTCAGCCGCGAGGCCTTGCGGGCGCCGAAGGCGACCTGCAGGGCGCTGTAGCCATCGGTGGCTTCGGTCTTGACCTGGGCGACGCGGTTGTTGGACACGTCCAGCACGGTCACCGGGATGGCGTCGCCATCCTCGGTGAACAGGCGCATCATGCCCACCTTGCGGCCCAGCAATCCGAGACGATTGCTCAGACTCATGGTTCTTCTCCACCCCGCGAGCGGGGCTTGTTGCACGACCCTGGATCGATTGCCAGGGCTGACTTTTCGGAAGGCTGCCCGCGCGACTTTCGCAGCGCGGGCGCTTCCTGACACAAGAGCCGGCCAGCGTGAGCTGACCGGCTAGCGGGTAGCCCGCCAGTTTACTGCAACTTGATCTCGACGTCCACGCCGGCCGGGAGGTCCAGCTTCATCAGCGCGTCGACGGTCTTGTCGGTGGGGTCGACGATGTCCATCAGGCGCTGGTGCGTGCGGATCTCGAACTGGTCGCGGCTCGTCTTGTTGACGTGCGGCGAGCGCAGGATGTCGAAACGCTGCATGCGCGTGGGCAGGGGCACCGGGCCACGCACGATGGCGCCGGTGCGCTTGGCGGTCTCGACGATCTCCAGCGCGGACTGGTCGATCAGCTTGTAGTCGAAGGCCTTCAGGCGGATGCGGATCTTCTGCTTCTGCATGGTCCGCCCCTCACTCGATGATCTTGGCCACGACCCCGGCGCCGACGGTGCGGCCGCCCTC
>VFQM010000254.1_pt1 | contig 64808 bp, 58 predicted proteins | sample 3512391 | NCBI WGS metagenome assembly VFQM01 (sample SAMN10412369, study PRJNA504923) | tailings metagenome | isolation source: Replicate 1 from Balatoc abandoned mine | place: Philippines | reverse complement strand
CAACGCCACGCCCACTTTCATCGGCGAGCCCTCGGCGTAGCCGGTGATCGCCATCCAGCCGCTTTCGGCCTGCACCACGAAGTCGTATCCCGGCCGCGCACTCTCGAGCCCGAAGCCCGTGATCGTGCACCAGAGCAGGCGCGGATGCGCCGCGAGCATCTCGCGCGCACCGAGTCCGTGCCGCTCAAGCGTGCCCGGCTTGAAGTTCTCGAGCACGACGTCGGCTTCGGCGATCAATCGCCCGAGGAGTTCGCGATCGGCCGCCCGCGCGAGGTCTGCCGCGACGGAAAGTTTGTTGCGATTGACGGCCAGATAGTAGGCACTTTCGCCGCGGTCGTCGAAGGGCGGACCCCAGCCGCGCGTCTCGTCGCCGCTGCCGGGACGCTCGATTTTGAGCACATCTGCACCTAAATCGCCGAGAATCATCCCCGCCAGCGGACCGGCCAGAACGCGCGACATATCGAGGATTTTGATGCCAGCGAGCGGAAGAGTGCTCATAGTGTTATTATGATGTAACAAAACTGGCGCTATGTGAGCCGCTCCGCAGAGTGAAAAACGGGCTAAATTTCGACCCCACCGTCACTTGCGTACAAGCAGAAAAATCATATACTTGCCGCCGTTCATCTCGCGCAGTACCTCGCACCTGAGCACACCCGATGCCCGACACCGCCAAGCCGGCTGAAGCCGCCGCCGCCGATAAGCCAGTCCCACCCAAGCGTTCCCCGGGCCATCGCGGCCAGGACGTGCGCGACACGGTGGCCGAGATGGCCGCCAAGGCCCACGAGATCTCGCTCGAGGCTGGCAGCAAGATGTCCGCCGCGATGAAGGATGTCATCAGCGCGGCCGCCGGCCTCGTCGCCTTCTCGCTCGAGTCCGCCCGCGACCTCATCCAGTTTATGGTCCGCCGCGGCCAGATGACGCAGGAAGAGGCCGACAAGCTCCTCGTCGAGGCGGAAGCCGCCTGGCTCAAGAAGAACAAGGGCAAGCTGCCGGCGCCGAAGGGCATCGCCTCGGCGTCGAAGGGCGCCGACAAGCCGGCCGCGAAGCCGGCGGCCGCCGCTGCGGCGAAGAAGGCCGCGCCTGCGGCGAAGAAGGCAGCGCCCGCCAAGAAGGCGCCGGCTGCCAAGAAGCCCGCGCCGAAGAAGTGATCCGCGAGGGCGCGCGTGCGGCGTGACCTCGCTCCGCGCGGCGATGCCCTCGCGCTCGCGCGGGCGCTCGTAGCCTGCGATTCGCGGAACCCAGCCTTCGCCACGGATGCCCCGGGTGAAGGCGCGGCCGCGCGACTCCTCGCCGACACCCTCAGCGACTGGGGATTCGCCGTCGACGTGATCGACGCCGCGCCCGGCCGCCCCAACGTCGTCGCGCGCATCGGCGGCGGCCACGGCGGCCGCTCGCTGATCCTCAACGGACATCTCGACACCGTCGGCGTCGCGGGAATGACGCACGATCCCTTCGGCGCCGAGCTCCGCGACGGCCGCCTCTATGGCCGCGGCAGCTGCGATATGAAAGCCGGCGTCGCGGCGATGTGTGCCGCCGCCCTGCGCGCCGCCGCCAACGGACTCGGCGGCGAAGTCATCATCGCGGCCGTGGTCGACGAAGAGTGGGCCAGCGTCGGCACGCGGCATCTGCTCGAGATGGGCCTGCGCGCCCACGCCGCCATCGTCACCGAGCCGACGCGCCTGGCCATCTGCCCGGCGCATCGCGGCTTCTCCTGGGCCGACGTCCGCGTGGAAGGCCGCGCGGCGCACGGCTCGCGCTACGACATCGGCATCGATGCCGTCACGCACGCCGCGCTGCTGCTCGCCGAGCTCGACCTCTACCAGCGCGACGTGCTGCCCGGCATCACGCATCCGCTGCTCGGGCGCGCGTCATTCCACGCGGGACCCATCACCAGCGACGGCACGCTCAGCGCGTATCCAGCCTGGTGCAACGTCGGCCTCGAGCGCCGCACGCTGCCCGGCGAGGACGGCGCACACTTCGTGCACGAGATCGAAGCCGCCATCGCCCGCGTCGCCGCGCGCACGCCCAACTTCGCCGCGCGCGTGACGCCCGGTCTCATCCAACAACCCAACGACGTGCCCGTCACGCATCCGCTGGTGCAGGGACTCCAGGCCGCCGCCGCAGGCAGCGGCCACGCGAGCCCCATCGAGGGGCTGAGCTGCTGGACCGACGCCGCGCTCTTCACCGCCGCCGGCATCCCGGCCATCTGCTACGGCCCCGGCGACATCGGCCTCGCGCACGCCGCCGAGGAGTACTGCCCGGTGGACGAGATCGCCGTCGCCACCGACGTGCTCACGCAATTCATCACCGACTGGTGCGGACCGAAGGGGGTCGCGTGGGGCAGCTGAGCGTCAAGCAGTACGACGCCCTCGAAGGCGCCATCACCAAGCAGCAGCGCGTGATGGTGATGCGCCGCGGCACCGAGTTCCTCGTGATCCCCGAGCGCCTCACGCTCATCAAGGGCCGCGAAGCCATCATCGCGCGGCATCCGAGCACCGGCGCCTCGCTCACGCTGTACCTCGACGAAACCGACGCGCTCGAGGTCGTGGCGTGAACACTCGACCGCTGTGTCCGTGGCGCCGATGACCACCGAGCTCCCGCTGGTCTCGGTGTACGCCGACGAATCCTGCTTGGGCAACGGCAAGGAAGGCGCGAACCCCGGCGGCGCGGGCGTGCTCATCGAGTATCGCCACGGCGACGGCCGCATCTCGCGCCGCGATCTCTGGGTGAGCGAGCCCGCCACCACCAACAACCGGATGGCGCTGCGCTCGGTGAGCGAGACCTTCCTCGCCCTCGGCGCCAAGGGCCAGCGCTTTCGCGTGCAGTTCACCACCGACTCGCGCTACATCGTGGACGGGATGACCGGCTGGGTGTTCGGCTGGGCGCGCGCCGGCTGGAAGCGCAAGACCGGCCCGATCGAGAATCTCCCGCTCTGGCACGACGCCATCCGCGCCGCGGCGCCTCACGCGGTGAGCTGGCAATGGGTGCGCGGCCACGACGGGCATCCGCAGAACGAGTACGCGAATCACCTGGCGACGCGCGCCGCCGCCGAGCAGAGCGCCTCGGGCGGCGCCATCGACAGCGCCTTCGAGACCTGGCTCGCCGCCTACCGCGCCAAGGGCGGTCGCGTGAGCGAGATCGCGCCCTTCCCGGATGGCGCCGCCTTCAAGGCCTCGGCATCTTTGCCTCGGGTGCCCTGAGATGACCACCGACGCGCTTGATGCGCTCTTCCGCCGCCTCGTGCTCTCGGCGCAGCAAGCCGACGCCTTGGCGCGCCCCATCGAGGTCGGCGAGCTGCTCGACACGCTGGTGCCGTATCGCGCCGCGCGACGCGACGGCCTGCTCGACACCAACGACGACTACCTGCACTGCCTGATGCAGCTGCTCGCCGGCGAGCGTGGCTACGTCTTTGCCGACGACCTGATGCAGGACGACCTCAAGCACGAACTGACGGCGCTCAATCCCGACCTCAGCGTGCTGACGACCTACCGCACCTCCAAGCTGCGCATCTCGTCGACCCACGCGCAGGCGGTGCTCAGCGGTGACACGACGATCGACCTGCGGCCGCCGACGCCGACGCCGGCGCCGGCGCCGGCGCCGGCAGCGAAAGCCTCTCCCGCGGCCGCAGCGCCGCCCGTGCGCACGTCCGCATCGGTGGTGATGCGCTCGCCGCTGCCGGCCGAGGCGACCCCGACGGTCCCCGCCGGGGTACCAGTGGCAGCGGAACCCGAACACGGCCTCTGCCCGTACTGCTCCCAGCAGCTGCCGACGGACCGCGCCCTCAAGTACTGCCCGCACTGTGGGCTCAACCTGCGCATCCGGCGCTGTCCCGGATGCAGCGCCGAGATGGAATCCGAATGGAAGTTCTGCGTCACCTGCGGCCGCGCCGCCTCGTAGCGCTCGCCCTCGTCGGCCTCGCCTTCGCCGCGAGCCCAGCCGACGCCCAGCGCCGCCGTCAGCCCGAACCGCTGCGCCCCGCCGGCCCGCAATGGCCGGTGAAGACGCGCGAGCACGTGGACCTCTGGCTGCACAGCCTGGCCCTGCTGCAGGACGACACCGCGAGGATCCCGTTCTTCGACCGCGGATATCGCGAACGCATCACCATCGCGAAGAACGCGCGCGGCGTCTACACCAAGTTCGACGAACAGCGCAACGCCATCGCCGGCGATCCCGTCGCGCAGCGACACCTGCTCGACGCCCAGTTCCTGCCGCTGTTCTTCGGCACCTGGGCGGAGATGCAGCAGGCCATCGAGTACTTCCTGCGCGCCGAGGGCGACCCCCGCAAGGCGAACAACCGCGAGGTGCAGCAGATCGTCGCGTTCTTCGCCGGGAGCTTCCCCAAGCCCGACGACCGCGCCTGGCTGCGCAAGCTCGTCGACGGCGTGCAGGCGGAGTACGAGACCTTCTACAAGGCCTGGTGGCTCGAGCAGTTCCGCGAGCGCGAGCGCGCGCTGGCCGTCACGGACTCGCTCTGGCAGACGACCTGGCGCCCCGGGCTGCAGCGCTATCTCAACTACACGCAGCAGACCAACGGCGACATCATCCTGGCACTCACGCTCGGCGGCGAAGGGCGCGCCCTGCAGGCCAGCCAGCGGACCAACCAGTTCGCCATCGCCTTCCCGAGCACGCCGGATTCCGCCGAGGTGATGCTCTATGTGTTCGCGCACGAAGCCGCCGGCGCGATGGCGCGCGTGGCCGTGAACGACAACCTCACGCCGGCCCAACAGCGGCAGGGCCTCGGTGACTCGTTGGTCGCCAACGGGCTCGTCCGCGGCGGTGCGATGCTGGTCGAGCAGGTGCTCCCCGGCGCCGGCGAACGCTACGCGCGCTACTACCTCGCGCAGATGGGCAAGACGGCGCCTGAGGGTGGCGCGCTGGCGGCGCTGGCCGAGGCCTTCCCGATGCCCGAGATCATCCTCGCCGAGATGAAACGCCAGATCGCGCTCTCCTACCAAGGCATTTGAGATGGCGGATCCCACCCCGCCCGTCCTGCATCGCGCCGCCCTCGAGCGCGTGCTGCAGCGCGCCGCCGAGCTGCAGGCGGCGAGCACCGAAGTGCCCGAGACGCTCAGCGAGCAGGAGCTGATCGCCCTCGGCGCCGAGGTCGGGCTCAGCGCGACGGCGCTCAAGCAGGCGCTGGTCGAGGAGCGGATGCGCGTCGTGCTGCCGGAGGAGCGCGGCACGCTGGCCCGGCTCTGGGGCCCGGCGACCTTCGTCGCGACGCGCGTGGTGAACGGCACGCCGCGCGAGCTGCTGTCGAAGCTGCACAAGATGATGGACGAGGGCGAGAACCTGCGCGAAGTGCGCCGCTTTCCCGACCGCGTGGTCTGGGGCGCGCGCGGCGGTTTCGCGGGGACCATCCGCACGCTCACGCGCCTCGACGGGCGCGGCTTCCCCCTGGCCCGCGCCGACGAGGTCAGCGCCGTGGCGGTGGCCGCGGATGCCGCGCGGGTGCACGTCCGCCTCGAGGCCACCCTGCGCGACCGCCGGCGCGGCGCGGCCCAGGCGACGGGCATCGGCCTGATGGGCGGCACGGCCACCGCCCTCGTGTTCGGCGCGCTCAACCTGATGCTGCCGTTGGCGATCGGCGCGGGGGCGTTCATCGCCGCCACGGCCGCGCTCAGCAGCCGCAACAGCTACCGCCGCGACGCCGGCCTCGCCCAGCTGGCCCTGGAGCAGATCCTCGACCGCCTCGAGTTCGGCGAAGCGTCCAAGGGGAAGCTATTTTCCCTCTGATGAGCGGCAGCAGTTCGTACATCCCCACCGCCGACCCGCTGGAGCGCATCCGCGAGTCCGAAGCTTTCGGCAAGCGCGTCTTGCCGGAGGTCTCGCGCACGTTCGCGATTTCCATCCGCTTCCTGCCCGGCGACCTCGGCAAGGCGGTGCTCACGGCCTACCTGCTCTGCCGCATCGCCGACACCATCGAGGACGACAACTCGACCGCGCCCGAGCGCCGCGCCGAGTTGCTCGAGGCCTTCTTGCGCACGCTGCAGGACCGCGATGCCGCCGACGCCTTCCCGCAGTTGGCCGCGGGGCTCAAGGGCGATCCCGCGCACCTCGAGCTGGTGCGGCACACGGACCTCGTGCTCGTCACCTTCCGCACGCTGCCGCCGCGCACGCAGGAGCGCGTGGCGCACTGGGTGCGCGAGATGGGCGTCGGGATGGCGAAGTTCGTGCGCAACTACCCGCGCGGCATCCGCATCCAGACGCTGGCCGAGTACAAGGAGTACTGCTACTACGTGGCCGGCACGGTCGGCTGTATGCTCACCGAGCTCTGGCACCTGCACGCGCCCTCGGTGGGCAAGCGGGAGTTCGAGCGGCTCTGGGTGAAGTGCCAGGCCTTCGGCGAAGCGCTGCAGACGGTGAACATCCTGAAGGACATCGCGCACGACGCGCAGCACGAGAACTCGATCTACATCCCCGCGCAGGACCTGCAGGCGCAGGGCAGCTCGCACGACACGCTGCTCTCGGCCCAGCATCTCGAGCACAACCACGCGGCGGTGCAGCAGTTCATCGAGCTGGCGCGCACGGACCTCGACGACGCGCTCGAGTACATCCTGCTGATCCCGCGCCGCGCGGTGGCGATCCGCGCCTTCTGCATCTTGCCGCTGCTCTTCGCCTACGCGACGCTGCGCGACCTCTCGGGCTCGCGCGCGATGCTCACGCCGGGCGGCAACGTGAAGATCTCGCGCCGCGAGGTGAAGGCGTTGATGGTCGTCGGGCTGCTGGCGCTGCTCAGCAACAGCGCGCTGCGCCGCCTCGTGCGCCGCGTGAAGGCCCGACCCTTCACGCTCGTACCAGCCGGTGCCTGACGTGGCGACCGCGGCGCTCCCCTTCGCCGCGCCGCCCGGGTTCCGCGGAATCTTCCGCAGCGACGCCGAGGCCTGCGCCGTCTACAGCGAGGCGGCAGGCATCGAACGCATCGTCCCCGCCGCGGTGGCGGTGCCCGTGGATGCCGAGGACGTCGTCACGCTGGTGCGCTGGGCCGCGGAGGCCCGCGTGCCGCTCACGGCCCGCGGTGCCGGCAGCTCGATGGCCAACGGGGCCGTCGGCCACGGCGTGATCGTGGACCTCTACCGGCTCGACACCTTCGGACCGATCGACGGCAGCACGCAGCGCGTCACCGTGGGCCCGGCAGTGCCGCGCAATCGCGTGGAGCGCGAGGCGCTCAAGCAGGCGCTGATTTTCCCGGTGGATCCCTCGAGCGGCGCCTTCGCGACCATCGGCGGAATGTGCGCCACCAATGCCGCCGGCGCGCGCAGCGTGAAGTACGGCGCGATGCGCCGCTGGGTCACCGGCCTCGACTGCGTCTTCGCCAACGGCGCGCGCGCCTGGCTGCGCCGCGGCGAGGACGCGCCCGATGACATCGGCCCGGTGGGACGCTTCCTCTACGACGTCGGCCCCGGCCTGCGCGAGCTCGACCCCGGCGCGCTGCGGCACGACGGCGTGCGCAAGGAATCGTCGGGTTACGGCCTCGCGGACTGGCTCGCGACCGGCGACCTCGTGGACCTCATCGTCGGCAGCGAGGGCACGCTGGCCATCATCGTGGGCGTCGAGCTGCAGCTGGCGCCGATGCCGGGTGCCACGGCGGGCTTGGTGGCGGGCTTTCCGGACCTCGAAGGGGCGGCCGCCGCCGCGGTGAGGCTCGCGGCACACGGTGCGAGCGCCGTCGAGTTGCTCGATCGCACCTTCCTGGAGATTGCCGCGGGCGCGGGCGATCCCCTGCCGATCGCGCTGCCGCCGGGCCTCGAGGCGGTGCTGGTCGTGGAAGTCGAGGCGGCGACGGACATCGACGCCGTCGCAGGCCTTCGCGAGATCGCCGGATGGTGCGAGGCCGGCGGCGCGACGTTCATCGAGGAAGCGCGCGATCCGCACGAGGAGACGCGCATCTGGCAGCTGCGGCACGCCGCCAGCCCCATCCTCAACCGCCTCGCGCCCCGCCTGCAGTCGATGCAGTTCATCGAGGACGGCTGCGTGCCGCCGGCGCGCTTCGCCGAGTATGTGCGCGGCGTGCGGCGCGCGCTGGACGACGCCGGCATCCGCGGCGTGATCTTCGGGCACGCCGGCGACGGCCACGCGCACGTGAATCCGCTCATCGACGTGCAGGAGAGTGGCTGGCGGGCACGCATCGACCAGCTCATCACCGACGTCACGGTCTTGGTCGCGTCGCTCGGCGGCACCTTGGCCGGCGAGCACGGCGACGGTCGCCTGCGTGCCGCCCTCGCCGACACGGTCTGGGGCGAGGACGCCCGCCGCGCCTTCGCCGACACCAAGCAGGCCTTCGATCCGCAGGGCATCCTCAACCCCGGCGTCGTCGTCGCCGCCGGTGGCGCACGGCCCGTGACCGACATCAAGTACGACCCGCAGCTCCCGCCCCTGCCGCCCGCCGCCCGCCGCGCACTGGACGAGATCGTGCAGACCAAGGGCTGGGGCAGGTTCAGGTTAGACCTGCTGCAGCGACACGGGTAAGTTTCGCCGAAGGACGGATGACGGATGACGGATGCGCGTACCGCACCGGAGCCCGATGCCCCGTCCCGATCACGCTTCCGTCATCCGTCATCCGTCATCCGTCCCAGAGCAATGCCCCATTTCTTCACCGCCCCCAAGGTTACCGTCCTCGCCCGGCCCGTCTTCATCCAGCCCGACCACCTGCCCGTCAACTGGATCGGCGAGAGCACGGACGGCGAGAAGCTCGCCGAGTTCGCGGGCCGGCTCTGCTATATGAGCCAGAAGAACCCGGCCTCGCGCACCACGCACGAGTACCTGGAGAACATCAAGAAGCAGGGGCACGGCTCGGTGTTCGAGCACGCCAACTACTCGCTGCTGCTCGAGGGCGTCTCGCGCTCGCTCACGCACGAGCTGGTGCGCCATCGCGCAGGCTTCGCCTACTCGCAGCTCTCGCAGCGCTACGTCGATGAATCCGACGCGGCCTTCGTGATCCCGCCGGCGATCATCGGCGACGACGCCTTGGTGGACGCCTGGAAGCAGCAGATCGAGAGCGCGCAGGCCACCTACATCGCGCTCGTGGACAAGCTGATGGCGCGCTACCAGTGGGTGGACGACAAGGTCCACCGCCGCAAGATGGCCCGCGAGGCCGCGCGCGGCGTGCTGCCCAACAGCACCGAGACCAAGATCGTCGTCACGGGCAACGTGCGCGCCTGGCGCACGATGCTCGAGCTGCGCTCGGCCGAGGGCGCGGAGTTCGAGATCCGGCGGATGGCGCTGGCCGTGCTGCGCACGCTGCAGGTGGAAGCGCCGAGCTTCTTCAACGACTTCGAGATCTACACCGCGGCGGACCGCGCCGAGTCGGCGCGGATCGCCTACCACAAGATCTAGCCCGCGCCGCCCGAGCGCGCGGATGGGTGAAGGCGCAGGCCGCTACTCCGCGGCCTGCGCCTTCACCACTTTCGCCACCACCTCCGCCGGCGCCTGCTCGAAGCCGTGCATCCGGTAGGTCACCGAGCCGTAGCCGTGCGTGAGGCTCTGCAGCCGCGTCGCATAGAGATGCAACTCGGCCATCGGCACGATCGCCTTCACCGCCGTGCCGTTGCCGTCCTCGAGCGGCTCGGTGCCGAGAATGTGCCCGCGGCGCCCCGAGAGATCGCCCATCACGTCGCCGAGGTGAGCGTCGGGCGTGCGCACCTCCACCTGCATCAGCGGCTCGAGCAGCACGGGCCTGGCCTTGGGCGCGATCGTCTTGAACGCGAGGATGCCGGCCATCTTGAAGCTGGCCTCGTTGGAATCCACCGAGTGGTAGGAGCCATCGAACACCTCGCACTCGAAGTCCACCACGGGATAGCCCGCGAGGACGCCGCGCTCGGCGGCTTCCTGCACGCCCTTGTCGACCGCGGGGATGTACTGCCGTGGGATCACGCCGCCGCTGATGTTGTCGACGAATCGATATCCATTGCCGCGTGGCACCGGCTTGATGCGGATCCAGCAGTCGCCGAACTGTCCCTTGCCGCCGGTCTGCTTCTTGTGGCGCCCCTGGCCCTCGGCGCGGCCCAGCAAGGTCTCGCGGTAGGGCACGCGCGGCGCGCGCAGCGTGGCCTTCACGCCGTACTGCCGCTCGAGCCGCGCCAGCGCGATCTCCAAGTGCCGCTCGCCGAGGCCTTCGATCACGGTCTCGTGCGTCTCGCTCTCGTAGTGCGTCTGGATCGTCGGGTCCTCGTCGTGCAGGCGATGCAGGCCCAACTGCAGCTTCTCTTCCTCGGCGTGGGCGTTGGCCGAGATGGCGAAGCTCACCAGCGCATCGGGGAACGGGATCTGCGGTAGGCGCACCGGATGCTCGCGCGTCGAGAGCGTGTCGTTGGTGTGCGTGTTGCGCAGCTTCGCGACGCAGCCGATGTCGCCCGGGAAGAGTCGCGTCACTTCGAGGCGTTCCTTGCCCTGCGGGATGGCGAGGTGCGAGAGCTTCTCCGGCGCCGAGCGCGTCGCGTTGAAGACCTCGGCGCCGTTGGCCACCGTGCCCGAGAAGGTGCGGAAGTAGGTCACTTCGCCGACGTGCGGCTCGGTGGTGGTCTTGAAGACCAGCGCCGTGAACGGCGCATCCTCGCGGGGATGGATCTCCACCGTGTGCGCGCCCTCGGCGCCCTTGAGCGCGTGCTGCTCCTCCATCTCGTAGGCGTTGGGCATCAGCTGCACGAGGAAGTCGAGCACGGTGCGCACGCCGTAGGTGAGCTGCGACGAGCAGCAGAGCAGCGGAAAGAGCTCGGCGCGCTTCATCGCTTCCTTCATCGCGCGCATCTCGTCGTCGCCGGGAATCTCCTCGCCGGCAAAGAATCGCTCGAGCAGGGCGTCATCGGTGGCGGCGACCGCTTCGACCAGCTCGGCGTGATAGCGCTCGAAGCGCGCCTGCTCGCTGGCCGGGATCGGCGCCTCGTCGTACTCGCCGGACTTGGTGCCCGGCTTGAAGAGATGCGCCTTCTTGGTGAAGAGGTTGATGATGCCGCGGAAGCCGGCCCCGCTGCCGATGGGAATCTCCACCGGGACCACGCTGGGCGTGAGCTTGGCCTTGATGGACGCGTAGGCGGCGTCGAAGTCCGCGGTCTCCTTGTCCATCATCGAGACCACGAAGAGCACCGGATCCTTGCGCTTGAGGGCCTCGCGGAACATCCGCTCCGTGCCGACCTCGACGCCGCTGTTGGCGCCGATCGTCACCAAGGCGCCGTCGGCGGCGACGAGACCCGCGAGGGCGTCGCCGGCGAAGTCCGCGTAGCCGGGCGTGTCGAGCAGGTTGATCTTCGAGTCCCGCCACTCGGCGTGGGCGCAGCCCAGCGAGATGGAGTAGCCGCGGGCGGTCTCTTCGGGGGAGGTGTCGGTGAGCGTCGTGCCGTCGCGGATCGTGCCGTGTCGTCGGGAGGCTCCGGAAACAAAAGCGAGCGCGTCGACCAGTGTGGTCTTCCCGCTCGCTCCGTGTCCGACGACCGCGACGTTCCGGATCTCGACGCTCTTGTACTCCCGCATAGGGACACCCTCCTCCCGCCGCTGGCGGGCGTTGCTGGGGAGTAGATGTTGGCCCCGCGCGGCCCCGGAGGCAATCGGGCGGTTCCGCCCCTCGCTGTCAGGGTTTGCCCCAGACGCAGAACGGGCGCCCGATGGGCGCCCGTTCGTGGACGAATCCTGCCCTGCCGGCGGCGATGGCCGCCGACGGGTCACTCGTCGTCGGTGAAGTTTTCGGCGTCCGCCTCGCGGAGCGCGGCGAGCTGGTCCGAGGCCCGCGGCGCGGCGGCCGAGGACGCGGCGAACTGGAAGCCCAGGGCGCGGCGGGTGCCTTCGGGCCACTCCGGCATCAGCAGGCCGGCGAGCAGGCGACGGATGCCCTGTCCGCCCTCGCGGAGGATCTCCTGCGCCGTCTCGGTGAGCACGGTGAGCGGGATGCTCAGCTCCTGCTTGATGATCTCGCCCGTGCGCCGATCGGCAAAGGAGGTCTCGCCCACGGCCCCGCCGCTGGGCAGGATGCGGATCTCGCCGGTGGTGAAGGCCTCGCCGCGGCTGGCCTTGCGAGCCTCCACGGTGGCCGCCAGGGCCAGCGCGAGGGACTCCGGCGTGGGCTCGCCGTAGAGCGTGACGATCTCACGCGTCGGCGACTCGAGCATCTCGGTCGAGTGCACCGCGTTCACGCGCGCGACCGCCGCGCGGTCGTCCGTCCCCTGGTCCCACTGTACCATCACGTCCATCGTCTGCTCCGCTGCCCGCTGAATGGTGTCGCTAGTGTTACCCTGACGTACCGCGCCGCGTCACGCGCGGTTCCGATTCGTTGATGAAAGTTCGATGACGATCGCGCGCGGCACAGCCGCGTTGGGCATTTGCGACAACTCCGGTACGTTTCGAGCAATGATTCGCCGCTACTCGCTCCTTTTCGCCCTAGGCACCCTAGGCGCCCTGCTGCTCGCCGGCTCCGTGCCCTCGGTCACGGCCCAAACCCCGCGAGGCACCCAGCAAGCCGTGCAATGCACGGGCCAGCGCGCGCCCAGCGCGATGGGGCGCATTCCCGTGCTCGAGTATCACCTCGTGGGCGAACGCGAGTCGCGCTGGTCGCGCCACTGGCAGCGATTCGCCCGCGATCTCGAGCTGTTGCACGCGCGCGGCTATCGCCCCATCACCGTGCAACAGATGGTCCGCGGCGAGATCGACCTGCCGGCCGGCCTCTCGCCCGTGGTCATCACTTTCGACGACGCCTCGCCGGGGCAGTTCCGCTACCTCGAGCGCAACGGGCAGCTCGTGGTGGATCCGCAGTCGGCCGTGGGCATCTGGGACGCGATGGCCGCGAAGCATCCGGAGTGGAAGGGCCGCGGCACCTTCTGCGTGCTCACCGCCGCCAGCGAGGGTCACGCGTTGTTCGGCGAGAAGGGCATCCAGGGCCAGCGCAGCGACTGGCGGCATCGCAAGGTGCGCTACCTCGTCGAGCAGGGCCACGAGGTCTGTAACCACACGCTCTACCACGTGAACCTCGCACGCTCCTCGGCGGCCTTCGGGCAGGAGCAGATCGCCCGCGCGCAGCTCGCGGTGGACTCGGCCGTGAGCGGGTACCGGATGACGACCTTCGCGCTGCCCTTGGGCGAATGGCCGACCGACCGCAGCATCCTGCGCAGCGGTCGCTGGACCGACCCCAAGACCGGCCGCGAGACGCGCTACGAGTTCAACGCGATCCTGATGGTCGCGGGCGGCCCCTCGCGCAGTCCCAAGGACCCGCAGTTCGACCCGATGCGCATTCCGCGCGTGCAGGTCTTCGGCGACGAGCTCGAGCGCGTGCTCGACCAGCTCGACCGCAACAACACGCGCTACGTGAGCGCGGGGCCGCGCGGCGCCGGGGCCAGGGCGCCGCGCTGAGCGCCTAGAGCTTCCAGTTCCGCAGCGTCGCCAGCGCCGACGATAGCGCGTCCTTCTCGCGCTCGTCCGTGGCCGTCGCCAGCAGCAGCTCGTAGGTGCCGATGGCGAGCTTCATCGCCACCGGATCGTTCTCGGCGCTGGCCACGCTGGCCGCGTTGTCGGCCATCGCCGCGTGCGCCAGCTTGTCCTCGGGAAAGCGCGTCGCCACTTGCTGCCAGCGGCTCATCCGGCCGCGCGGCGAGCTCTCGGTGAGCGCCCACAGATGCCAGGCGGCGCGGTTGGCGGGATCCGCCGCCAGCGCGCGGCCCGCGATCTCGCCCACCACGTCCGGCCCCCGCCCGGTGAGCCAGTAGGCGTTGGCCAGCGCGACCAGCGCCGCCGCGTTGTCCGGTTCGCGCTCCACCACGCGCTCGTACACCGGGCCCGCCACCTCGTGCAGCTCGCGGTAGGGCTCCACCGCGGCGATCAGCTCGGCGGTGGACGGCGTGCGTTCCACGATGGCATCGAGGGCCGCCAGCAGCTTGGCGATATCCCCGTCTTGCCGATATGCTTTCACGCAGGCCGACACCGCGGCCCGCGCATCCTGCGCAGATTGGACCATACTGAAAGCTATCGGGCGCCCGACGCCCTCGGCACCGGAGTCACGGTGGACAGCACACCCCGCAAGACGCTCCAGCACACGCTCAACAATCCCCTCGCCGGCCTGCTGGCCGAGCTGCAGCTGCTGGAAATGGAGGACCTCCCGGAGAACCAGCGCGCCGCCGTCGAGCGCTGCATCGAGCTCACGCGCCGCGTGGTGCACATCGTCCGCACCGAGGTGCCGAAGGATCTCTGACGGCGCGGGCCGGCGATCCCGGGGCCCCACCCGAAATGCCCGAGGGTTGCCAAATCGCCCGGGAACCCGCATACTCATTCAACCGCCCGTCGCAGTGAGGCCCTTTGCCCACTCGGACGGCCGCGCTCCCAGACATAGCCCCCGTCGCGCCCTTCGCGCGACGCCCCCCGGCCAGATGCGCCGGGATCCGGACGGTAACCGTCAGGACGCACCGCTCTACAACACATCGCTGGACCCGCGGGATTTCACTCCGCCACGACCCTTTTGTGGTCCTACACTCCTCTGAATGACTGATCGTCCCCGTTCTCCCCGTCGCGGGCGCGGCCGTCCGCGCCGTGGCGCGGCGCCGGATGTCCCGGCCGACGCTGATCCGTATCTCGAATCAGCCCCGTCTGACTCCGACAACTCGCCGGCCCCAAGCGCCGCCTCGGAACCGCCCGCCGCCGCCGAACCTCCGGCCAGCGCGGGCAGCGATGCCCCTGACAACTCGGGAAGCGCAGAGCGCAGCGACGCAGACGCCGGCAGCCGTGACGCCAGCGGGCGCCCTTGGCAGGACCGTGGCGACCGCGCGGAGCGCGGCGACCGTCCAGAGCGTGGCGGACGCGGCCGGCGGGGCCGCCGGCAACGGGGACGCGGGCGTCGTGGCGAGCGGGACGAACGCGGAGATCGCGGGGACCGCGGAGAGCGTGGCGATCGCGTCAACGGCAACCATCGCCAGAACGGCAACGGGCAGGATCGCGAGTACAACAGCGCCCCACCGGTCATCGCGGTGGTGGACGGCGAGGCCAGCGGGTGGTTCGACCCGGCCCGCGAGGCCGGTTTCATCCGCCGCCCCGAGTACAGCTACCTCGCCGAGCAAGGCGACGCCTGGGTGCCCCCGCACCTCGTGAAGCAGTTCAATCTCCGCCGCGGCGATGCCCTCGTCGCCAAGACCGGCCAGGATTCCCGCGGCCGCGTCGCCGTCGCCGAGATCGTGAGCATCAACGGCAGCGAGCCCGTCGAAGGCCAGCGCCGTCCCGATTTCCAGACGCTCATCGCGTCGTATCCCGAGCGCCGCATCACGCTCGAGACCGGCAAGCCGGCCAAGGGCGGCCCCGAAGTCACCCGCCGCGCCATCGACCTCATCGCACCGATCGGCTACGGCCAGCGCGCGCTGATCGTCGCGCCGGCCCGCGCCGGCAAGACGATGCTGATGCAGGCGATCACCGAAGGCATCGCGCAGAACCATCCCAACGCGCATCTCATCATCCTCCTCGTCGACGAGCGTCCCGAGGAAGTCAGCGAAGCCATCTCCTGGGGCGTCGGCGAAGTCGTCGCCAGCAGCTTCGACCAGCCGGCCAAGCGCCACGTCGAAGTCGTCGAGATGGTCATCGAGCGCTCGCGTCGCCTCGTCGAGCAGGGCCAGGACGTGATCATCGTCCTCGACTCGCTCACGCGAATGGCCCGCGCCTTCAACACCGCCGAGCGCGGCACCGGCCGCACGCTCTCCGGCGGCCTCGACACCTCCGCGATGGCCCGCCCCAAGGCCTTCTTCGGCTCGGCCCGCAACATCCTGCCGCAGCACGGCGGCGGCTCGCTCACGATCATCGCCACCGCGCTCGTCGAGACCGGCTCGCGCATGGACGACGTGATCTTCGAGGAGTTCAAGGGCACCGGCAACTGCGAGATCAAGCTCGACCGCTCGCTGGCCGAGAAGCGCATCTTCCCCGCCTTCGACATCGCGAGCTCCGGCACGCGGCGCGAGGAGAAGCTCTACAAGGCCGAGCAGATCGACGCGATCTACACGCTGCGCCGCGGCCTGCAGCAGATGCCGCCGCAGTCGGCGATGGAGTGGCTGATCAAGCGCATCGCGGGGACGACATCGAATGATGCGCTCTTGGCGGGGCTGTGAGTTGGGTGACTTGACGGAAGACTGAAGACGGAAGGTAAAGACAACGGCGGTGAGATCTTCGCGATCTCACCGCCGTTGCCGTTGCAGGAACCTTCCGTCTTCAGTCTTCCGTCCCCAACTCATCCCACAAGCTCGCAACCGCCCGCATCCCCTTCTCAAAGTTCTCCACGCTCATCCACTCATCCGGCGCGTGTGCGTTCTCGCCGGGGAGCCCGAAGCCCACGAGCAGCACCGGTGCGCCAAGGATCTGCGCGAAATCGTTGACGACGGGAATCGAACCGCCCTCGCCGGTGATCACCGGCTTGCGGCCGAAGGCGGCTTCGAGTGCGCGCGACGCCGCCTCGTAGAGCGGGCCATCGAGCTCGGCGCGCCAAGCGTGGCCACCGTGCAACTCCGTCACCTTCACGCTCACGCCGCGGGGCGCGTGCTTGAGCACGTGCCGCTCGACCAGCTTCGCGATCTCCTTCGGACCCTGGTCCGGCACCAAGCGGCAGCTCACCTTGAGCATCGCCTGACCCGGCAGCACGGTCTTCGCGCCCTCGCCGGTGTAGCCGCTGAGCAGGCCGTTCACCTCGCAGGTCGGGCGATGCCAGAGCTTCTCGAGCGTCGTGTAGCCGGGCTCGCCGCCCAAGGCGTCCACCTCGAGATGCGCCTTGAACTCCGTCTCGTTGAACGGCAGTTCCTTCAAACCCGCGCGCACGGCGTCGGGGAAGGCGCGGACCTTGTCGTAGAAGCCCTCGATCGCGATGCGGCCGTCGGCATCGTGAAAGCTCGCGACGATGCGCGCCAAGGCGGTCGCGGGGTTCACCACCGCGCCGCCGTACATCCCCGAGTGCAGATCGGAGTTGGGTCCGGTGACGTCCACCTGGAGGTACGCGAGACCGCGCAGCGAACTGAGGATGCTCGGGATGCCCGGCGCGAACATCGTCGAGTCGCTGATCACCACGGCGTCGCACTTGAGGCGGTCGCGATGCGACTTCACGAACTCCGCGAGATGTTCGCTGCCGACTTCCTCCTCGCCCTCGGCGAGCACGATCACGTTCACCGGCAGCGTGCCGCGCGCGGCGAGATGCGCCTCGAGCGCGCCGATGTGCAGCCAGAGCTGGCCCTTGTCGTCCACGCTGCCGCGCGCGTAGATGTTGCCGTCGCGGATCGTCGGCTCGAAGGCCGGCGAGGTCCACAGCTCCAGCGGCTCGGCTGGCTGCACGTCGTAATGGCCGTAGACCAGCACCGTCGGCGCGCCCGCGGGCGCCTTGCGCCACTCGGCGAGCACGATGGGATGCCCGGCCGTCTCGAGCGTCTCCACCTGCATCCCGATGCGCGCGCACTGTGCGTGCAGCCACTGCGCGGCGGCGCGCACATCGCCCTTGTGCTCGGAACGCGCGCTCACGCTGGGGATGCGCAGGAACTCGAACAGCTGGTCGCGGAGGCGCGCGTCGTTGGCGTCCAGCCACTGCGCGAGCTTCGGGTCGAGCGTCGTCTTCGGTGTCATCGGTTCTTGAGGGGATCGTTGGGATCGGCGGGCCAGGTGCCGCGCCAGTCGGCGAGCGTCCAGATGCGCCGCATCGTGAGCGTATCGCCACGGTAGGTGATCGCGGTCAGCGCGCCCGGCGTCGCGCTGCCGAAGTGCGCGCGGAGCGTGTCGACCAGCGCGGGCCGCTGCGAGGTGTCGGGCACCACGAGCAGCAGCGTCGCGCCGCGCACCGCGCGGTCCTGGAAGCGCGGCCAGAGGTCGTACTGGTTGCGGCGGCCGAGCAGGTTGATGGCGCTCACGGCGGGATGCGCGGGGTCGTGCCAGGCGATGAGCGCGGCTTCCTGATAGCGCGCCGCGGCGACGAAGCGGCGCGGCGCACCAGCTGCGACATCCACTGCCGGCGCATCAAGGGGCGCAGCCATCGGCGCGCCGGCCGCAGCCGCGCTCGCCGTCGCCTGCGCGAGCGCATCCCAGCCCCGCAGCCGCGCCGCGGGATCCTTGCGCGCCGCGATCGGCAAGAACGGAAGCGCCACGTGCAGCAGCGCGATGGCCGTCAGCGCCCCCGCGAGCCACAGCGCTCGGCGTTCCATCCGGCTGCGTACGCCCTGCGTGCTCGCCGCCACGAGCGCCAGCGCCGGCAACCAACCGATGGCCGGCCAATTGGCCTCGACGCTGCGGCGCGTGGCGCTGTAGACGAAGAACAGCAGCGAGAACAGCGCCGCCATCCCGAGCGCGAAGCGCCGGCCGTCGGTGGCCGTCTCGAGCGAACGATGCATCGCGCGCAGCATCAACACGAAGAGGATCGGCGTCGCGAGGCCGATCTGTCCGCCGAGCAGCTCGAGCTCGCGCTGCCACCAACTGCCGCGCGGCACGGCGCCGAGGCCGTGGCCAAGCTGGAAGCGGAACGCGATCCACTCGTGCTGCGCGTTCCACTGCAGCACCGGCAGCATCACGAGGGACGCCACGAGCACGGCCACGTAGGGACCCGGCTGCTTGAGATGCCGCCGCAGCGACGGATGCACCAGCATCGCGAGCGTGATGGCGATGGGCACGAACACCGCGGTGAACTTCGACGCCATCGCCACGCCGATGGCCAGGCCGGCGCCGATCCAGGCGCGCAGGGCGAGGCGCGGGGCACCGCCGCCCTCGCCGTCCGCGTCGATCGCGCGCACGACGAACATCAGCGTCATCGCCACGGCCGCGAGCAGCGGCGCATCGGGCGTGGCGAGGATGAATCCGATGGTGAACGGCGTCGCCGCGAGCAGCAGGGCCGCGAAGGGCGCCGCCCGCGGGCCGGCGAGTCGCTCGGCGATATCGGAGAGCGCAAACGCCGCGAAGGCGCCGCAGAGCACCGGGAAGAAGCGCACGCCGAGCGTCGTGTCGCCGAAGATTGCCGTGCCGCCCGCGACCAGCCACGCGATGGCGGGCGGATGGTCGAAGTAGCCGAACGCGAGATTCCTTGACCACTCCCAGTAGTAGGCCTCGTCGGCGACGAGCGGGAGCGTGGCCGCGAGGTACATCCGCAGCGCCGTCGCGACCATCGTGATCGCGATGGCTTGCCGCTGTAGCTGTGCGTCGCTGAGATCGTCGGTTGCGGTCATCGGCGGAATAGGCTCAGAGGTCCGCGCAGGACCTGTTGATCTGCTTGCAGTCGTCGCAGATCAACTTGCACTTGCGCCACGTGAGGGCTGGGGAGCCGCAGTAGTCGCAGGTCTCGCCCTGGGCGGGTCCGTCGGGGGCGTTGGGCACGGGAGTCCACGGGAATCTGGGGACGCGAACCATCCAAAGATAACGGCGTCGCTAGTCATTCGACGCGACCAGCTCCGCGGCTCGCTCTTTCGTCCCGACGACCCGCCGCGTATGCTCGTGGCACCTCACGAGACTCGGAGAATCCAATGCTGTCGTTCCGCCACTGGGCCGCCGTCAGCGCGCTCACGCCCGCCCTCGCGCTCGCACAGGACGCGGCGCCAACGGCGCGCCCCACCGCCGAGATCTACGCACAGGCGCGTGCGACCGTCGAAGTACCGGCGACGATCGCGTCGATTCGCGTCGATGTCTCAAGCTCCGGCCGCACGCCAGCCGAGGCGGGAGCGCGCAATGCGCGCGAAGCCGCAGCCCTGCGGCGCGGCCTGCTTGCCCTTGGGCTTCCGGAGGATTCTGTGGTCACGCGTCGCGTCTCGGCGATGCAAGACGTCAACTACGAAACGAAGGATACGTCCTTCGTGGCGACCAACTCCGTCTCGATCGTGACGCGGCGACTTGAGCTGTTGCCGCGCATCATCGATACCGCGCTGGTCCTCGGTGCGACGGACATCGCGGACCTGTCGTTCTCAACCGACAGTCTCGAAGAGCGGCATCTCCAAGCACTTCGCCAGGCGATAGCCAAGGCACGCCGTCGCGCAGAAGTGATGGCCGACGCCGAAGGGGGCCAACTCGGTCGGCTGCTTTCGTCGACGACGCAGGAGTCCCCCGGCATCGCGTTTCGCTCGCCTTCCACGATGCTGTCCAGCGTGACCACCGGCTCGCGGGGCGGGTCTCGAGCCGCTGTCCCGATTCAAGCCCCTCCGGTATCCATCAGCGCCGATGTCACCGTGCGCTGGGAGCTCGCGCCTAAGCCTTAGCCCCGCGCGACGCCATCACCTCACCCATCCGCGTCGTCCGCCCCGGCTGCCAGTCGGCGCCGAAGCGCGCACCTGGCGCCGGGAACAGCATCACCACCGTCGAGCCGAGCAGGAAGCGGCCGAGCTCCGCGCCCTGCGCGAGCTGTACGGTGCCCTCGCCGGTGTCGGGATAGTCCCAGGCGCGCACGACGCCCGGTCGCGGAGGGTTCACCACGCCGTGCCAGCTCGTCGCCATACTGCCGACGATCGTCGCGCCGACGAGCACGAGCACGAAGGGGCCAAAGGCCGTCTCGAAGTGGCAGACCACGCGCTCGTTGCGCGCGAACAGCCCGCGCACGCCGCGCACCGTCTCGGGGTTCACCGAGAACAGCGCACCCGGCACGTGGACCATCCGTGTCAGCCGGCCCGCCACCGGCATATGGATGCGATGGTAGTCGCGCGGGCTGAGGTAAATGGTCGCGAAGCTCCCGCCAGCGAACCGTGCGGCACGTTCCGCATCGCCACCGAGCAGCTGCGCCGTCGTGTACGTGTGGCCCTTGGCCTGCAGCAGGCGGTCGCCGTCGAGCGCGCCGACCACGCTCACCGCGCCGTCCACCGGACAGAGATAGTCGGCCGTGGCCAAGGGCCGCGCGCCTGCGCGCAGCGGACGCGTGAAGAACTCGTTGAAGCTGCGGTACGCCGCAGGATCCGACTGCGCCGCCTCCACGAGGTTCACGCGGTAGCGGCGCGCGAACCAGCGCACCGCCGCCGTCGTCGCCCCACCCAGCTCGGCGCGCGCAAAGGCGCCAGCCGCCTGCGTGAGCAGTTGCTTGGGCAACAGATGCTGGAGGAGCACGAATGGCGTCGGCACGATCCCTGTGGTAAACGGACGCTGAAACCTAACGCGCCGGGCCGACGTCCCGAAGCAGAGTGCCGCGCGTCCCGCAACGCACGCAACCGTCCTGCCGCGGCGACTGTCTATCGCGCAGTCCCCTCGCACACGTCACTATGATCTCGCGTCGCTTGCTCCGTTCGCTCCGTTCCGCCGTTCTCGCCGCCACGGCCGCCATCGCGTCGCTCGGCGCGCAGCAGCCGCTGCCCGAGCATCCCGCCCGGCAGGCCTTGGTCGCCCAGGTGTCCGCGCAGCCACCGCTGTCCGACGCGGAGTTCGTGCGCCGCTTCGTCCACCGCGACGGCTTCAACTGGGTGCCCGAGACGACCCTCGTGCGGCAACTCGGCGTGATCCGTGCGCAGACCGGTGGGCTCCGCGTGCTCGGTGCGGAGGCGCGCCCGCAGTCCACGTGGCTGCGCGTGGAGCCGCAGCGCGGCAGCGGCGCGGCGTGGCTCGAGGTCTGGGTGAACGGCGAGCAGCTGATGCCCTGGACCTTCCGCGTCGATCACTACGCCATCAGCGGCCCGCCGCCGGCGCTGCCGAGCGGGCCCGTCGCCGCGGACTCGGTGCTGTTGATCGTGAACCGCTGGCTCGATTGGTGGGAGCGGAACGACCGCTGGTCGGGCACCATCGGCATCGCGCATCGCGATGTACCGGCGATGATCCGCCCCATCGGCCTCGCCGACCGCGCGCGCGGCGTCCCGAACGCGGTGGACACGCGCTTTCACACGGGTTCGTCGAGCAAGATGCTCACCGCCGTCGCGCTGCTTCAGCTCGTGCAGGACGGCCGCGTCTCCCTCGATGACCCGATCAGCAAGTACCTGCCGGACTATCCCAACGCCGACATCGCACGTCGCGTCACGCTGCGCCATCTGCTGACCCATACCGCGGGCTTGGGCGGACTCTTCGAGCTGCCGAAGTTCGAGGGCAAGCGCCGCTACGGCTCCAACGCCGCCTACCTGCCGGTGCTGGCCGATCGCGCGCTGCTCTTCGAGCCGGGTGCGCGCTACAGCTACTCCAACGAGGGCTTCCTCCTCGCCGGTGCCGTCGTCGAGCGCGCCACCGGCAAGAGCTTCGACGCGGTGCTCGCCGAGCGCATCCTCACACCGGCGCGGATGAGCGGCTGGTGCGACTGTATGGGGACGCCCACGGCGCCGCGTCGCGCCTTCGGCTACTCGTATCGCGAGGACGAGGATCCGCTCGGCATTGGGCCGCTCACGGACAACGAGTACTTCATCTTCGCCGAAGGCATCGCCGCCGGCGGCTACTACGCCACGGCCGAGGACTACCTGCGCTTCGCACACGCGATGCGCCGCGGACTGCTGCTCGACAGCGCGCACACGAGCCTCGCGTTCACGAAGTCACCGCAGTCGTCGGCGCAGCGTGGCTACGGAATGGGATTCGAGTTGCTCACTTTCGGCGGCAAGCCGAGCTGGGGCCACGGCGGTGGCGGCGGACGCTCCGGCGTCGGCACGCAGTTCGCGACCTTCCTCGATGGCAGCTGGACCGTCGCCGTGATGGGCAACCGCGACCTGGTGCTCGCGAGCGAGGTGCTGCGGCCGTTGATGGCCTTCCTGGCGCAGCAGCCGTAGGCTCAGTCCGTCGGCCGCCGGTACTCCGCGGTGTCCACGCGTTCGAATGCCGACATCGAGTCGGACTTGAAGACGCGGAACAGGTACCAGAGCGACGGCACGAGCACGCAGGCACCGCCGATGAGACCGTAGCCCACCAAGCGCAGCGTGATTGCCGGCGCCGCCGCGGATTCGATCGTGTGCACGCCGGGCACCAGATACGGTGCCTGCGCCAGTGCCCAACCCCACATCAGGGCGCTCACCTGCGCCGCACCGGCGACGCGCGCCAGGCGATAGCGCCGCGTCAGCAAGGCGACGATGGTCGTCACGGCCAGCGCGCCGGTGATCAATTGAAACGGCAGCGCCCACGGCTTGGTGAGCAATGCACCCATCACCGGAAGCCGGCCGCTCGCGCCGAGCATCAGCGCCAGGCCGGCGAAGGCACCAACGGCGACGGCGGCAATCAGCGCCATCCGACGGAAGTCCTCCTGCAACTCCTGTTCGCGCACCTCGACGCAGAGATACACCGCAGCGAGAAACGCAAACACCGCCAGCGTGAGCCCGCCCACCGCGAACGCGAACGGCGTCAGCCACGGCGCGACATACGTCGCCAGGAAATCCGCGCCCACCGGCAGTGCCAGCGAGCCGCTGACCAAGGCCCCTACACAGACGCCGAGGAGGATCGGCGTGATGGTGCTGGAGATGGAGAAGATGCGTCCCCAGTACTTCTGCACCGGCGAGTTGGTGGAGTCGTAGGCGCGGAAGGTGAACGCCGAACCGCGCAGCACGATGCCGACGAGCATCAGCGAGATCGGGATGTGCAGCGCCACCGAGAGATGCGCATACACCGGCGGGAAGCAGGTGAACAGCAGCACGACCACGAGGATGACCCACACGTGGTTGGCCTCCCAGATGGGCCCGATGCCCTGCTCGATCGCGGCACGCTGACGCGCCGCGCGCGGCCCGCGCGCGAAGAGGTCCCACACGCCGGCGCCGAAGTCCGCGCCGCCCAGCAGCACGTAGGCGTTGAGCGCGAGCATCGTCACCGCGGCCAGCACGTAGGCCATCGTCACGGGATGCGCATCTCCTGCGTCATCGGCTTCGTCTTGAGGATCTGCGCCCAGAGCAGGTACGCGACCACCACGCCGAGGAACAGATAGAGCAGCGTGATGCCGATGAGCGGATACACGAGGCCCGGCATCGGCGTCAGCGCATCCTTCGTCCGCATAAAGCCGTACACGATCCACGGCTGCCGCCCGACTTCCGTCACGATCCATCCGGCCTCGACGGCGATGAAGCCCGCCGGCGTCAGCAGCGCCAGGAACGTCAGCAGAGGCCGCGAGTCCGCCACCTCACGCTTGCGCCACCAGAGCAGCAGCACCCACAGCGAGGCCAGCATCATCAGGCTGCCGAGCCCGACCATTATCTGGAAGGCGAAGTGCGTGATCGCCACCGGCGGCCAGTCTTCCTCGGGGAAGGCGTCGAGCCCCTTCACCTCGGCGTCGAAGTCCGAGAACGCGAGGAAACTCAGCGCCTTCGGGATCTCCAGCGCGTACGGCGTCTGCCGCGTGGCCTCGTCGGGAATGCCGCCGATCCGCAGTGGCGCGCCGCGCTCCGTCTCGAACTGGCCTTCCATCGCCGCGAGCTTGGCCGGTTGGTACTTAGCCACGAACTTCGCGCTGATGTCGCCGGAGAGCGGCTGCAGCAGCGACGCTGGGATCGCCACGAGCAGCGCGACGTGCAGGGCGCTGCGGTGGAAGTGGTCGCCCGGGTTCTTGCGCAGCATCCACGCGTGGATGCCCGCCACCGCGATGCCTGTCGTCGCGAAGGCCGCGATGGTCATATGCAGCGTCTGATGGAACGACGCCGGATTCAGCATCGCCGCGATCGGGTCGATGTTCGTCGGCACGCCGTTCACGATCTCGAAGCCCGCCGGCGCGTTCATCCAGGCGTTGGCGAACACCACGAAGATGCCCGACACCGTGCCGCTCACCATCACGGCCACGCCGGCCCACCAATGCGCCTTGGCGGAGAGCTTGGTCCAGCCGTAGAGGTAAATGCCGAGGAAGATCGCTTCCGTGAAGAATGCGAAGCCTTCGAGCGAGAATGGCATCCCGATGATCGGCCCGGCGTATTCCATAAACTTGGGCCACAGCAGCCCCAGCTCGAATGAGAGCACCGTCCCGCTCACCGCGCCCACCGCAAAGAGGATCGCCGTCCCCTTGCTCCAGCGCTTCGCGAGGTCGAGCCACACGGGATCGCCGGTCTTGAGCCACTTCCGCTCGGCGAGCACCATCAGCGCCGGCATCCCGATGCCGATCACGGCGAAGATGATGTGGAAGCCCAGACTGAGCGCCATCTGGGTGCGGGCAGCTAAGAGATCAGACACGTGTGTGGACGGAGGACGGAAGACTCAAGACGGAAGCAGCGACGTGGGCTAGCGCAGAAACTCTGAATCGACTCGCAGTGGTAGGCAACCTTCCGTCTTCAGTCTTCCGTCTGAGTCCCTACTCAAAGTCCAGCGCAAGATCCAAACTCGGCGCCGAGTGCGTCAACGCGCCGATCGAGATCCGATCCACGCCCGTCTCGGCGATCCCGCGGACCGTGTCCAGCGATACGCCGCCCGACGCCTCGGTCCACGCCCGACCCTTGGCCAATTCAACGCATTCGCGCAGCGCGTGGTTCGGCATATTGTCGAGCAGCAGCGCCGCTGCTCCGGCCGCCAGCGCGGCCTTCACCTGCGCGACGGTATCGCACTCGACCTGCACCAGCATCCCCGCGGGCGCGAAGTCCCGGGCTCGCTTGACGGCCACCGCCACGTCTCCGCCGCAGGCCGCGATGTGATTGTCCTTGATCAGCACCGCGTCAGCCAGCGTCGCGCGATGGTTCGTGCCGCCGCCGCAGGTCACGGCGTACTTCTCGAGCAGCCGCCAGCCCGGCGTGGTCTTGCGCGTGTCGAGGATCTTGGCGGAGGTGCCCGCGACGAGCTTCACGTACTGCGCCGTCAACGTGGCCACGCCCGAGAGCCGCTGCGCGAAGTTGAGCGCCACCCGCTCCGCCGAGAGCAGCCCGCGCGCACTGCCGGAGAGATGCAGCAGCACGTCGCCCTTCTTCACCGCCTGCCCGTCGCGCGCGTCCACGCGGATGTCCGCGTGGGGGTCGAGCAGTTGGAACGCCGTCACCGCCAGCGGCAGGCCCGCCACCACGCCTTCGCGCCGCGCCACGAGGTCCGCGCGGGCGTGATGGCCCGGCACCACGGTCGCCAGCGTCGTCACGTCCTCGAAGGCGCGGTCTTCCTCGAGCGCCGCGCGAACCAGCGCGATCAGCGCGCCATCGTACAGCGGGAAGCCCGGCGCGGCGCCGTTCGGCATCACTCGCCCGGGTCCACGCCCGGCCCTGGCGGCGTCGCCTTCGACCCGCCGATGCTCACCATCCGCTCAATCGCCAGCTTGGCCTTCGCGGCCACGTCGGCCGGCACGGTGATGCGATGCTCCAGGCGTTCGAGCGCTCCGAGCACCTTGGGCAACGTCGTCACCTTCATATACGCGCAGCTCGCCCGCTCATTGGCCGCGTAGAACGTCTTGCCGGGATACGCGCGCTCCAGTCGATGCAGGATGCCGACTTCCGTCGCGACGATGAAGCTCTTGGCGCTCGACTCACCGGGCCGCTTGATCATCCCCTCGGTGCTGAGGATGTGCACGCCCTCGGGATCCACGTCGCCAGCGCTCACCGCCTCGACCACGCTCGTCGCGCAGCCACACTCGGGATGGATCAGGAACTCCGCCTCGGGATGCAGCTTGCGCTGCAGGCGGATGTTCTCGGGGTCGATGCCGGCGTGCACGTGGCACTCGCCCATCCACACGTGGATGTTCTGGCGGCCCGTCACGCGGCGCACGTGCGCGCCGAGGAACATATCGGGCAGGAAGAGGATCTCCTTGTCCGCGGGGATCGCGTTGATGACCTCGACGGCATTCCCCGACGTGCAGCAATAGTCGCTCTCGGCCTTCACCTCGGCCGTCGTGTTCACGTAGGCGACGACCACCGCGCCGGGATGCTCGGCCTTCCACGCGCGCAACTGCTCGGCGTCGATCGTGCTCGCCAGCGAGCAGCCAGCCGCGAGGTCGGGGAGGAGGACGGTCTTCTTGGGCGAGAGGATCGCCGCCGTCTCGGCCATAAAGTGCACGCCGCAGAAGACGATCACCTCGGCGTCGGTCTTGGCGGCCTCGCGCGAGAGGCCAAGCGAGTCGCCCACGTAGTGCGCGACGTCCTGCACTTCGGGGCGCTCGTAGTTGTGCGCGAGGATCACCGCGTTGCGCTCCTTGGCGAGCGCCTTGATGCGGCGCTGGAGCTCGGCGATCTCGCGATCGGTGGCGGTCTGGGACATACCGAAAGCTACCGAAACGCGTCCGGCTCGGGGATGTCGTCCACCCGCCCGCGGCGCTTGTCTCCGGGGCGAGATTCGTTATCATTCCCGCCCTGCCACCAGATTCCCCGATGGCGGCGCGCACGCGGCGCGCCGTAGGGCGTCCCCCGGTGGCAGGTCGCGCGTCCCCGCCCCGGTGTGACACTCCCGACGGCGCCTGGACCCGATAATGACCCAGTCCTCCGCAGCCCCGGTCTCCGCGTTCCTCGCGCGGCACTACCGCCATTTCAACGCCGCCGCGCTCGTCGACGCCGCCGAGGCCTACGCCCGGCACGTCGAAGGCGGCGGCAAGATGCTCGTCACGCTCGCCGGTGCGATGAGCACCGCCGAGCTCGGCCGCTCGCTCGCCGAGATGATCCGCAACGGCAAGGTGCACGCCGTCTGCTGCACCGGCGCCAATCTGGAAGAGGATGTGTTCAACCTCGTCGCGCACTCGCACTACGAGCGCGTGCCCAACTACCGCGAGCTCACCGCGGCCGATGAAATCGCACTCCTCGAGCGGCATCTCAACCGCGTCACCGACACCTGCATCCCTGAGCACGAGGCGATCCGCCGCATCGAGGCGCACATCCTCCGCGAATGGCAGGCGGCCGACAGCGCCGGCACGCCGCGCTTCCCGCACGAGTTCCTCTACCGCCTGCTGCTCGACGGTTCGCTCGCGCCGCATTACGACGCCGATCCGCGCGACTCGTGGCTGCTCGCCGCCGCCGAGCGCAACCTGCCAATCTTCGTGCCCGGCTGGGAAGATTCCACGCTCGGCAACATCTTCTCGGCGCACGTCATCGCCGGCGACGTGAAGAACGTGCACACGGTGCGCACGGGCATCGAGTATATGATTGCGCTGGCCGAGTGGTATCAGGCGACGGCACGCGAGGACTCGACGATCGGCTTCTTCCAGATCGGCGGCGGCATCGCCGGCGACTTCCCGATCTGCGTGGTGCCGATGCTGCACCAGGACCTCGGCCGCACCGGCGTGCCGCTCTGGGGCTACTTCTGCCAGATCTCCGACTCCACGACGAGCTATGGCTCGTACTCGGGCGCGGTGCCCAACGAGAAGATCACCTGGGGCAAGCTCGGTCCCACAACACCGCGCTTCGTAATCGAAAGCGACGCGACGATCGTCGCGCCGCTGATCTTCGCCCGCGTGCTTGGGTGGTGATTCTCACCACTCGATGTGCCGCCCGCGCCACTTGTTCTTCGGCTTCGGGAAGTCGCTGCGGTAGTGCCCACCGCGTGACTCGCGGCGCAGCAACGCCGAGTTCACGATCAGCCGCGCCGTCTCCACCATATTGATCTCCTCCGTGGCGCCGGCGGAGAGTCGCGCGCGGATCGCGTCGAGGGCCTTCTTGGCGGTGCGCAGGCCGGCGGCGTTGCGATCGATGCTCGCGTGTGCCCACATCAGGCTGCGGATCTCGTCGGCGGCCACTTGGGCGGCACCGCGGTCGCGCAGGCGCGGCACGTCCCAGTCGGCGGCGCGGGGCACGCGCGGCAGGCGCGGCTGGTTCACCATATCGCGCGCCACACGCTCGGCGAACACCAGGCCCTCGAGCAGCGAGTTCGACGCCAGGCGATTCGCGCCGTGCACGCCGGTGCGCGAGACTTCGCCGCAGGCATAGAGCCGCTCCAGCGACGAGCGCCCTGCGAGGTCCGTGACGATGCCGCCCATCATATAGTGGGCGGCCGGCGTCACGGGGATGAGGTCCCGGCGCGGATCGATGCCGCGCGCCAAGCACAGCTGTAGGATGCCCGGGAAGCGTCGCGCAAACGTGCGCGACAGCTTGCGCGCGTCGAGCCAGACGCGGCTGCCACCCTGCTGCACGCGGAAGATCTCGCGGGCCACGATGTCGCGCGGCGCCAGCTCGGCGAGCTTGTGCGCCTTCGTCATAAACCGCGCGCCGCGGTCGTTGAGCAGCACCGCACCCTCGCCGCGCACCGCCTCAGAGATCAGTGCCAGCGGATTCTCCGGCGTGTCCAGCGCCGTGGGATGGAACTGCACGAACTCCATATCGGCGAGCTTGGCGCCCGCGCGATGCGCGATGGCGTAGCCGTCGCCGGTGGCGACCAGCGGATTGGTCGTGTAGCGGTACAGCTGCCCGCAGCCGCCGGTCGCGATCACCGTCGCATCAGCGACGATCTCCACCGCCTTGCCGCCGACGTTGGCGCGCACACCGCAGCAGCGGCCGTTGACCACGATCAAGTCCAGTGCGCGCGCCGTCTCGAGCACGCTGATGTTCGCGCGCTCCGTGACGCGGTGGATCAACGCGCGCGCCACCTCGGCGCCCGTTTGGTCGCCTTTCGCGTGCACGATGCGCTTGCGCGAGTGCGCGGCTTCCTTGCCCAGCGTGAACTTGCCGCGCGTGTCCACGTCAAACTGCGCGCCGGCGTCGGCGAGCTCGCGCACGCGCGCCGGGCCCTCGGCCACCAGCACTTCCACCGCCGCCGCGTCGCAGAGCGCGGCGCCGGCCGCCAGCGTGTCCTGCCGATGCAGGTCCGGCGAGTCGCCCGCCCCGAGCGCCGCGGCGATGCCACCCTGCGCCCAGGCCGTGGCCGAGTCGCGCAGCGAGCGCTTGGTGAGGACCACGACGTCGCCTTGATCCGACGCGCGCCAGGCCGTGTGCAGTCCGGCGATGCCGGACCCGATGACTACGAACCGCGTGCGGATGCGCTGCGTCATCCTCAGAAGATACTGAGATTGATGTAGCGCTTGGGGTTTCGGCGGAAATCCGCGATGAGGGACCGCAGGTCCATCACCAGCGAGTCCGAGTTCGTGTACAGGGATGGGTTGTTGACCAGGAGGCCCAGCGACCCCTCGCCGCGCTCGATGCGCCCGAGGATGGTGTCGGCCTTGCCCAGCGCGCCGCGCAGCGATGCCTCGCTGCGCTCCAGCGACATCGTCATCGAACCCAGCCGCTCGCTGATCTGGCGCAGGTTGATGGCCGCCTGCTGCGTCTCGCCGATGATGCGCTCGACCTCGCCCTGCGAGGTCGCCGAGTCGAGGCGTGCCACGGAACGCTGGAAGTTGGTCATCCCGCGGGCGAGCTCATTCGCGCCGACGCGCACGTCCACGGCCACCGAGTCGAGGTTGCGCGACTGCTCGCGCACCGTGCGCGTCAGCTGCCCCGACATCGTGTTGAAGTTGCGGATCGTGCTGCGCAGCTCGCGCGCCGCGCTGTCGTCGAAGGCCACGCGCACGCGCTCCGCGACCGAGGCCACGTTGCCGGCGATGCCGCCGGCCACCGACGTCAGCTGGGCGATGTCCGGCAGCACGCCGCCCGGCAGCGTGGCCGGCGGCGCGCCGACCGTATCCTCGAGCTGCATCAGTACTTCGCGGATGGACGGCGCCGCGCTGCGCGCCGTGATCACCGCCTGCCACTCGCCGAACAGCGTCGCCGCCTGGATCAGCACCACCGGATCGCTCGGCAGCGAGATGCCCTCGTTGAGCTTCATCTCGACGGTCACCCAGCCGCGGTCGGCGAGCGCGATGCGCTCCACGCGCCCCGCGCTCACGCCGCGGATCACCACGCTGTTGCCCACCTGCATATTGCCGACGTCGCGGAAGCGCGCGTTGATGGACGTGCGCCGCGTGCCGAGGTCGGCCTGTTGCAGGTACATCGTACCCGCGATCAGCACGATCATCGTGCCGAGCACCGTGAGTCCGACGATCCAATCGTTCGCGCGCTTGCTCATCGTGCTCTCCCCAGTAGCCACACCATCGCCCAGAATGCATCGAGGACGAGGATCATCACGCAGGACTGCACCACCGCGCGCGTCGCCGCGCCACCCACACCCTGCGCGCCGCCTCGCGTGCGCAGGCCGGCCGCACTCGCCAAGATCGTCACCGCGAAGCCGAAGCTCGCCGCCTTCACGAGGCCGTAGCGGACGTCGAAGTGATCGAAGAACAACCGTACGCCCTTCAGGAACTCCGGCGTCGAGAGGCCCAGCAGCAGCAGCGACGACAGCCAACCTGCGACCATCCCCACGGCCATCGCCGCACCGACAACGACCGGGAACATCAGCACGCCGGCCAGCACCCGCGGCACCACGAGATACGCCACCGGGTCGTAGCCCAGCGTCTCCAGCGCATCCACCTGCTCCGTGACGCGCATCGTGCCGATCTCGGCCGCGATGTTCGCGCCCACCCGTCCCGCCAGCGCCAGGCCCGTGAGCACCGGTGCCAGCTCCATCATTATGGTCTTCTGCACCAGCGTGCCCACGAGGTAGCGCGGTACCGCTCCCGTGAAGCTGTAGCTCGCGAGCAGCGCCAGCACGATGCCCGTGAAGCCGGCGATGAGCATCCCGATGGGCAGCGAGTCGACGCCCAGCTGCTTGGCCTGCGGGCCGAAGTTCGGTCGCCAGGTCGCCACGTCACGCAGCGCGCGCGCCGATTCGGCGGTTAGCCGACTCGCCGACCCAATGGTCCCGAGACCCGTGCGCAGCCCCGTGCCTATCGTCTCAAACACAATTTCGAAGTTAGCCCAGCGGTGGGGGGGAGCTAGCAGTCTTTAGATGACGACTTGTCAGGGGGTTTGGGCACCGAAAGGACCCCGTAGCACCGCAATCGCTGCCGGTTGCGTCCTGACGCACTCCGCACGCCAAGTCCGCCCCGCGAGAGGGGCCGCGCCCGTTAGTTTACACGTCGCCGATGGGCCCGCCGCCCCGGTCACACCAAGGAAGGGGTTCTGGGTAAGCTCGTCGTCCTGATGGTCACGGCGTTCGTGGATATGGTGGGGCTCCTGATGGTGCTCCCGCTGCTCCCGTTCTACGCGCAGCGCTTCGTCGGCCACGGTCCGCTCTGGAGCGCCCTCAACTCGATCGGCCTCGGCGGTGAAGGCACCGTCATCGCGATCCTCGTCTCGAGCTTCGCCATCGCGCAGTTGCTCAGCGCGCCGCTCTGGGGACGCGTCTCGGACCGCTACGGCCGGCGCCCCGCACTGATGATCGGCCTCGCGAGCTCGGGCATCGCGTACGTGGTGTTCGCCTTCGCCGGATCGCTCGAGCTGCTGTTCCTCTCGCGCATCGTCCAAGGCGCCGGCGGCGGCACGGTCGGCGTGATCCAGGCCTACGTGGCCGATGCCACCGAGCCCAAGGATCGTGCGAAGGCCCTCGGATGGCTGTCCGCCGCGACCAACGCCGGCGTCGCGCTCGGGCCCGCCATCGGTTCGTTCGCCGCGCGCTTCGGCCATCAATGGCCAGGCCTCGTCGCCGCGATGATCACGCTCGTGAACGTCGGCTTCGCTTGGAAGTACCTCACCGAGAGCAACGAACACGCCGGCGTGAAGACCGCCGACCGTCCGAAGGTCTCCGGCTCGCGCGAAACGCTTCTGCGCGTGACGACGCACCCCGGCCTCCCGGCCAGCCGCCTCATCTGGATCTACGCGATCGGGATGGGCGCCTTCCACGGGATGAACGCGATCCTCGCGCTCTTCCTGAACGCGCAGTTCGGCGTGGACGAGACCAGCATCGGCTGGGTGTTCGTGTACATCGGCGTGCTCAGTGTGCTCACGCGCGCTGTGTTCCTCGGACCGCTTGTCGACCGCTACCGCGAGCCGCGCCTCTCGCGCTACGGCGGCGCGCTGCTCGCGCTCGGGATGCTCGCACTGCCCTTCACCACGAACTACCTCTCGCTCGCGTTGGCGATCCTGCTCATCCCGCTCGGCACCGCGTTCACCTTCCCCTGCGTGACGGGAATGCTCTCGCAGGTGATCCCGAACCACGAACGCGGGCTCTATATGGGTGTGCAGCAGACCTTCGGCGGCATCGCGCGCGTCGCCGGTCCCCTCTGGGCCGGCTTCGCCTTCGACTACCTCGGCAAGGGCGTGCCCTTCTTCACCGGCGCGGCGCTTGCCTGCTTCACGATCTTCCTCGGCCTCGGCATCGAGCGCTACATCCCGGGGCATCAGCCCGCAGTTTCGGCCTAGCTGTCTTCACCACGAAGGCACGAAGGGAATCGCGTGGTTGGCTTGGTGGAACTGCTTTCACCACGGAGACACAGAGGCACGGAGGCTGCACGAGCAACTGCCACTGCAACGGCAAGTGCAGCCGCAAAGGCAACTACTTAAGACTTGGGGGTCCGCACAGAACCATCTGCGCGGACCCCCAAAGTCTTGTAGTTGTCCTGCAGTTCACCCTTCAGTCGCAGTTCTCCGTGAACTCCGTGTCTCCGTGGTGAACCGCAGTCGCAGTTCTCCGTGAACTCCGTGCCTCCGTGGTGAACGGCAGTGGCAGTTCTTCGTGCCCTTCGTGCCTTCGTGGTGAACGCCGTTAAGTCTCAGCCCGCGCGTGGAACTCTCCGGTGCGCCCCTGCGTCGCCGGATGCCGCGACATCGAGGCATCCTCGGTCTCGGTGATCAACCGCACGCCACGCTCGAAGAAGATGTAGTTGTACGCCCACTGCAGCAGCACGCTGATCCGGTTCCGGAACCCCACCAAGTACGCGATGTGCACGAAGAGCCACAGGAACCACGCGATGTAGCCGCGGAACTGCAGCTTGCCGTCGAAGAAGCTCGCCACCGCCTTGTGCCGGCCGATGGTCGCCAGGTCGCCCTTGTTGAAGTAGCGGAACGGCTGCGTCACCGCGCCATCCAGGTGCCGCAGGATGTTCTTCGCGGCCCACTTCCCCATCTGGTTCGCCGCCGGCGCGACGCCCGGTACCCAGCGACCGTCCGGCTGCTTCACGGCCGCCGCGTCGCCGATCACGAACACGCGACCGTCGCCCGGCAGCGAGAGATCGTTCTCCACCAGCACGCGACCCGCGCGGTCCAGCGGCACCTCCAGCGACTTCGCCAACGGCGACGCCGCATTGCCCGCCGCCCAGAACACCGACTGCGTGGGGATGAACGCATCACCGACGTGCACGCCCTGCTCGGTGATGTCCGTGACCATCGTGTTCACCCGTACGTCGACGCCAAGGCGCTCGAGGTCGCGGCAGGCGCGCTGCGAGAGCTTCTCAGGGAACGCCGGCAGGATCCGCGGGCCGCCCTCGAGCAGGATCACCTGCACCATCGACGTATCGATGCGCCGGAAGTCCGGCCGGAAGGCCACGCGGCACATCTCCGGCAGCACGCCCGCCAGCTCCACGCCCGTCGGTCCGCCGCCCACGATGACGAAGGTCAGCAGCGCCTTTCGCGCCGCCTCGTCCTCCTCCCACTCGGCGCGCTCGAAGGCCAGCAAGAAGCGCTTGCGGATACGCCGCGCGTCCTCGACGCTCTTCAGGCCCGGCGCCCAGCGCTCCCAGCCGTCGTTGCCGAAGTAGCTGTGCCTCGTGCCCGGCGCGACGATCAGGTAGTCGTAGTGGATCGGTTCCGGCTCGCCCACCACGCGGATCGCGCGGTTGCGCCGTTCGATCTTCTCCACCGTGCCGAGCAGCGTCGTCACGTTCCGCTGGTCACGCAGGATCCAGCGGATCGGCGCCGTGATGTCGCTCGGCGCCAACGACGTCGTCGCCACCTGGTAGAGCAGCGGCTGGAAGAGATGATGGTTCGTGCGGTCGATGAGCAGCACTTCGAGGTCGCGGCGCTTCGCCAGCGCGCGCGCCGCGTTCAGGCCGCCGAAGCCCCCGCCGATGATGACCACGCGCGCCTTCGGCTTCGTCGTGCTCATCGCGTCGCTCCCTCGGGCAGGCCCGCCGAGATCAGGTTCACGAACAGCCGCGCGCCGCCCGGCACGCCACCGGGAATCTGCCGGAACAGCGACAGCGTCGTGTACACGTAGCGCCCGCGACCCATCGGCAGGTCGAGGATCGCCCCGCGCTGCTCCGGTTCGTCGGGATCCTGCATCGCCAACGGCGTGCGATAGCGTTCGTCGATCGTGCTCGGCATATACAGGGCGCGCTCCTGCACCCAGTCGGTCCAGTCAGGGTCAATGATGCGGTTGGGCCAACGCAGCAGGCGGCTCTGCGCATCCAAGATGCGCACTGGCGCGTCCTCACGCGTCACGCGGGCTGCCGGCCGGCTGAACTGCACCGGATGCGGCATCATCCCCGGCTGGGCCATCTCGAACTGGCCGTACTGCACCACCAACGTGCCGCCGCCGCGCACCCACTCGAACAAACGCGGATTGGCCGCGCGAAGTTCGGCGCTGGTCTCGTAGGCCCGCGGGCCGATCACCACCGTCGTGTACTGCGTCAGGTCCAGCGGCGGCAACTGCGCGGCGTCGAGCGTCGTCACGGGGACGTCGAGCTGCGTCAGCACCGGCGCGATCGCATCCGACACGCCGCGCACGTAGGCCACGCGCAGCGCCGTCGGCACGTTCACCGGCACCGCCAGCAGGTAGGCCGCCGACTGCCGATACATCCGCTGCGGCCGGATGTGCGGGTACTCGATCGTCGAGAAGCCCTCGACGAACACCACGCCCTCGCTCTCCGCCCCGATGCCGAAGTCGTGCCGCCCCGCCGCGAGGCGGCCGTTGAGCGTCACGTACAGCTCCTGTGTCTCGCCGGGCGCGAGTACCAGCGAATCGGGCAGGCCAGCGAGCCGCACGCCGGCAGGCACCAAGCTGCGGAAGCGCAGCGTGCGCGGTCGCGTCGTGTACGAACGCAGCGTCACGCGCAGGCGGCGATCGAGATTCACCCCCGCACGCACGTATTCCAGCGTGCGGTCCAGCGCGATCGTGATCGGCGGCACGCCACCCACGGGACGGTTCTGCTCGCCGAGCACGGGGTCCGCAAAGCGATAGATGACCTCACCGGCATCGAGCGCCGCACCGGCACCCGCGAGCAGCACGCCTACCTTCAAGTCCGTCACACGCCGGATCCCCTCGGCCACGCTCACGCTCGGCACGACTTCGAGCCCTACGCCGTTCGACACCCGTGCCAAGCCGTCGCGCGGCGACTGCGTGTCCTTGAACATCGCGGTGCCCGCTCGCGATCCCACCCACCACGGGCGACTGTCAACGAGGCCGATCACCCAGGCGCTGAGCGTGGTGTCACGTCCGGGGGCCACGACAATCGGCGTCTCGAAGGTCACGGGCCGCGCCCCCGTCATCTCCAGCGAGCGCAACTCGAGTTCGTGCGCGCCGCGGTTGTACACGTTGATGCGCACCGCCAACGAGTCGCCGAAGGCCACCAGCTCCTGCTGCGCGGTCGCTTCGATCAACACGCCCGACGCCTGCGCCAGCGCGGCACGCGCCCGGCCGAGCGCACGCTCCACGGCCGCGTCCAGCTCCGTCGTCTCCGCATCGCAGACGATCGGCGGCCCCGTCACCGAGTTGTAGCGCCGCAGCGGCACCAGCTGGCAGCGCGGCACTGCCGTGCGCACGTACTCGAGCGTCGTGACGACGCGCGCCAAGCCAGGCACAATCTCACTGGGCCGGCGCAGGTCCACCACCGCGCGCAGCGAATCCACGCGCGCCGGCACACCGATCAACGCCGACCCGCGCGCGCCGGCCAGTCGCGCCAAGCGCACGAAGCTCGTATCGATACCGTCGAACAACGTCGCTTCCTGCTCGGCGGGCGTCGCGGCGTTCACGCGCGTCTGCTCGCGCAGCAGGCGCGTGGCCACGGCCCCGCGGCGCTGGATGGCGCCGAAGCCCTGCGAGCGATGCTGCGAGCGGCTCTCGGCCGCGATCTCCGCCGGCGAGCGGCCGAGCACCGGATCGTAGCGGCCGGCCTCGAGCGTGATTGGCGCGGCGCGCCCGCGCACGCCGTAGTACAGCTTGGCCGGCACCCAGGGCATTCCGTATACCGCCGCCGGAAAGCGCACGGTATCGCCCGCGACCTCATACGCCTCGCGCGCGAGCAGGCCGCTGGCCTCGTGATGCCCGTGGCCGTCCGCGCGCGTGCCGCTGAACTGCGCCACGATCACGTGCGGCTTGAAGCTGCGGATCACGCGCACCACGTCGCCGAGGATTTCCTCACGGGTCCACTGCGTGAACGTCTCCTCGGCGTTCTTGGAGAAGCCGAAGTCATAGGCCCGCGCGAAGTACTGCTCCGCACCATCCACGCGCCGCGCCGCCAGCAGCTCCTCGGTGCGGATCGCGCCCAGCGACTCGCCGAGCTCGTTGCCGATCAGGTTCTGCCCGCCGTCGCCGCGCGTCAGCGAGAGATAGGCCGCGTGCACCTGATGCCCGCGGGCCAGTGCCGCGAGCAGGTTGGTGTCTTCGTCATCCGGGTGCGCCGCGACCATCAGCACGCGCCCGGTCACCGTGATGCCGCGCAGCAGTTGGTCCAACGCCGCCGCGCCGCGCTCTTGCCCGAAGGCAAGGCGCGGCGCGATGGTCAGCGCGAGGGCGAGGCCGGCAATCACGCCGCCTCGCCGCGATGCAGGCCTCACGGCGTCTTCAACGCCATCGCCGTGACGCGACGCGCTCCGGTCTGGCGTACCGGCGCCGACAGCGCCTCGGTGATGATGCGCGTCTGCTCCTCCGCGTGCGACGACGGATAGCCTTCCGCCGGGCTCGCCCGCTCCGGACGACCGTAGTAGCGGATCACCAGCGCGTTGCCCGTCGACACGCGCAGGCGCGGCGCGACGAAGGTCCACGCCCCCATGTTCTTCGGCTCTTCCTGCACCCAGGCGACTTCATCGATGCTCGGGTACAGATCCACGATCCGCGCGATCTCCTCGTGCGGCCAGGGATACAGCTCCTCGACGCGCACCACCGCCACGCTTTCGGGGATTCCTGCGGCGAGCAGGTCGTAGTAGACCTTGCCGGTGCAGAAGATCAGCCGCTTCACGGCCTGCCGCTTCTCGGCGCCCTTCGGGTCGTCGATCACCGGACGGAAGCTGCCTTCCGAGAGATCCTTGATCGTGCTCGACGCCTGCGCGAGGCGCAGCAGCGACTTGGGCTGCATCAATACCAGCGGACGCCGCGGCAGCTTCACCTGGCGCCGCAGGATGTGGAAGTACTGCGCCGGCGAGCTCGGATACGCCACGCGCAGGTTGCCCTCGGCGCACATCTGCAGGAAGCGCTCGAGGCGTGCACTCGAGTGCTCGGGCCCCTGACCCTCGTAGCCGTGCGGCAGCAGCATCACCAAGCCGGAATCCTGCGCCCACTTGGCGCGGTCGCTGGCGATGAACTGGTCGATGATCGGCTGCGCCACGTTCGCGAAGTCGCCGAACTGCGCTTCCCACAGCGTCAGCGTGTCCTTCGCGGCCACGCTGAAGCCATACTCGAAGCCGAGCACCGCCATCTCGCTCAGCGCCGAGTTGTAGATCTCGATCTTTCCCTTCGCGCCCGGCAGCACCGAGAGCGGCGCAAACTTGCGGCCGGTGTTCGCATCGTTGAGCACGGCGTGGCGATGCGAGAAGGTCCCGCGCTCCACGTCCTGCCCGCTCATCCGAATGTGCGTGCCCTCGGCGAGGATGCTCGCGAAGGCCATCTGCTCGGCGTGGCCCCAATCGATGGACGGTTCGCCGTTCAAGGCCTCGCGGCGGCGCTCCAGCTGCTTCGCGAGGCGCGGATGCGGCGTGAAGTCGCTCGGATACGTGAGCAGCGCCTCGTTCCAACTGCGCAGCGTCTCCGCCGGCACGGCCGTCGCCAAGGTGGTAGACGTCGCCTCCACCGGATGCGGATGATGCGGCGCTTCCGGCGCCTTCGACTCCTCGTAGGCCGCCTGGAAGCCCGTCGCGATCTCCTTGTCGAGCGCGTCCACCTGCGCGTCCGTCACGAGGCCTTCGCCGACCAGCCGCTTGCCGAACACCAGCCGCGGCGTCGGATGCGCCTTTACCTTCTCATAGAGCTGCGGCTGCGTGTACGTCGGCTCGTCGCCTTCGTTGTGGCCCCAGCGGCGGTAGCCCACGAGGTCGATCAAGAAGTCCTTCTTGAAGCGCGCGCGGTACGCCACCGCGATGCGCATCGCGATGACGCAGGCCTCGGCGTCGTCGGCGTTCACGTGGATGATCGGCATCTCGAAGCCCTTCGCGATGTCCGACGCGTAGCGCGTCGAGCGCGAATCGATGGGATCCGTCGTGAAGCCGATCTGGTTGTTGACGATGATGTGCAGCGTGCCGCCCACGCGGTAGGCGCGCAGCCGCGAGAGGTTGAACGTCTCCGGCACGATGCCTTCGCCCGGGAACGCCGCGTCGCCGTGGATGCACACCGGCACCACCTTGCTCTCGTCGCGCTGCGAGCGGTCACTCGCGTCGCGCTGCAACGCGCGCGCCGCGCCCTGCAGCACCGGGTTCACGATCTCCAGATGGCTGGGGTTCGGCACCAGCGAGAGCTTCACGCGCTTGTCGCCCACGCTGCGCACGTTCTCGAAGCCCAGGTGGTACTTCACGTCGCCGGTCGAGGCGTCGGCCAGGTGCCCGTGCTTGCCCTGGAACTCGCCGAGGATCAGCGGCAGCGGCTTGCCCATCACGTGCGCGAGCACGCTGATGCGGCCGCGGTGCGCCATCGAGATCGCCACGTGCTCCGCGCCCTGCACCGCGCTCTCGGCGATCGCCGTGTCGAGCATCGGCACCAGCGCGTCCGTGCCTTCGATCGAGAAGCGCTTGTAGCCCACGAAGGTGCGGCCGAGGAAGCGCTCGAAGCCGTCCACTTCCGTGAGCCGCTTGAGCAGCGCCTGCTTCTCGTCCGCCGTCAGCGAGCGCGTGAGCTGCTCGGCCGTGAACAGCTGCCGGAACCACATCCGCTCCTCTTCGGAGCCAAGGTGGCCGACTTCGACGGCGAGGTTGCGGGTGTAGCGCTTCTTGAGGCGCTCGGCGACATCCTTGGCCGTGGCGAGGTGCGGGAATCCGAGCGCGGCGCCGGACACCGTCTCGAGGTCGGCCTCGGTGATGCCGTGGAACTCGAGCGTGAGCTCCGGCGCGCCCGGCGGCGGCGCGCCGAGCGGATCGAGCTGCACCGCGAGATGACCGTACGAGCGGATGTTGGACGTGTAGCGCGACGCCGCCGCGACGATGCGGGCGTAGTCGTCACCGCCGCCGGACGAGGGGCCGCGGCCCATCGCTTCTTCGGCGAAGCGGAAGAACTGGCGCCACGATTCTTCGACCGAGGCCGGGTTTTCGCGATACCGCTCGAACTGTTCGGCGGCGTAGGCGTCGTTGAAGACGCTGGCGATGGGGGGCGTGTCCTGTGCCATACAGGTAATCTAATGATTTACCGCCCGAAATCGTCGCCCCAGGCCCTACCCGCAGCCGGCTCCCCGCCACTCCTGCTTAGCCGATGAGGGCCAGCCGATCGTGCACCTCGACCGCCGTCTGCGGCCGCTGGTCCGCCTTCTTGGCCAGCATCTGCAGGATGAGCGCCTCGAAGGCCGCCGGCAGTTCCGCGTTGTACGCCCGCGGCGGCTCCGGCGTGTCCTCCAGCAACCGCGCGATCATCTGGTACGGCGTGTCCGCCGAGAGCGGCGTGCGGCCCGTCACGCACTCGTAGAGCACGGCACCCATCGCGTAGAGGTCCACGCGATGGTCCACCGGCTCGCCGGTCACCTGCTCGGGCGCCATATACTCCGGCGTGCCGATGATCGCCCCGGCTTGCGTCACGCCGCTCTCCTGCGGCCGCGAGGCCAGGCGCGCGATGCCGAAGTCCATCACCTTGAGCACGCCGTCGGGCTCGACCACCATATTCTGCGGCTTGATGTCGCGGTGGATGATGCCCTGCTCGTGCGCGACCTCGAGCGCGCGCGCCAGCTGCTTGCCGACGCTCAGCGCCACCGCCAGCGGTAGCTTGCCGCGCGAGCGGATCAGCTGCTTGAGCGAGGTGCCCTCGACGAACTCCATCGTGATGAAGTACAGCCCGTCGCGCTCGCCGATGTCGTGCGTGCGCACGACGTTGCGATGCGAGATCTTCCGCGCGAGGCGGATCTCGCTCTTGAAGCGCTCGAGCGCCGTCGGATCCGCGCTCAGGAACTCCTGCTTGAGCGTCTTGATCGCGATGACTTCGCCGAGCTCGCGGTCCACGGCCTTGAAGACGGTGCCCATCCCGCCCTGGCCGACGATCTCCTTCACTTCGTAGCGATTCGCGAAGGTGCTGCCCGGCAGCAGGCCCGCCGCCATAATGCGATTGCCCTGCGTGCCGGTGATCTGCCCGGTGCCGAGCTGCACGGTCTTGGCCTCGCCGCTGTTCCCGGAGAGGAAGTCCACCAGCTCCTGCTTTTCCCGGAGGTCGCCGAGCAGCCGGCGGAACGCGTTCGCGAGGGCGCCGATCTCGTCCTTGGACGTGGCGGTGATCTCGGCGTTGTAGTCGCCATCGGACGCGCGCATCGCTGCGTCGGCGAGCTTGGTCACCGGGCGCGTGACCCAGCGCGTGACCAGGAGCGAGAACAGGAACGCCGCGAGCAAGCCCAGCGCGCCGGTGATCAGCAGCGTGCGCTCCAACGCGTTGAACAGCGCGAACTCGGCGTCGCGGTCGCGCAGCAGCACGTAGCCGCCCAGCGGAGCGCCGCCGGCGGAGGACAGGATGCCGCCGAGCGCCACGTACGTCTTGCCCGCGATGTCGACGTCGGCGCGCATCGCATCGCCCTCGGCGCCGGCGATCTCGTGCAGACGCGTCAACAGCGCCTCCGACAGTGCCGCACGATCGAGCGTGGTGCCGTTCACGCGAGGCGCCTCGTCGCGGTCCAGCGCGTAGAACACGACGTCCACCGCATCCACCGCAGCCTGCTTCACCTGCGCCGCGAACGCATCGTCGAGCAGGCGCACGCCCATCACGGCGCCGTACACGACGCTGTTGTCTTCCACCGGCACGACCACGATCTGCGAGATCAGCGTGTCGTTGGTGATGCCGAAGGCCTGAATCTCGTTGTTCTCGAGCGCACCGCCGATGGACGGCGAGTCCGCAAGCGTATCAAGCGGGGCGTCGGGATCGTCGCTCTTCGCTACGCGCACGCCGTTGCGGTCGACGATCTGCACCCAGTCCGCCTCGGCCGTGCTCGCCGCGACCACTGACTGGTCGACCATCGAGGTCAGGAAGTCTTCCGCGGGAGTCACCAACATCGCGCGGAACTGCGAGTTCTCGTTGAAGGCGCGGAGTCCGCGCAGCAGGCCTTCCGACCGCCCCGCCAGCTGCGCCGTCAGCGCTTCGCGCGCCGACGCGCCCACGCGCGCCACGCTGGCCTCCGCCGCGACGCGCGCCGAGCGCGCCGTGATCGCCAAGGTCGCGCCGAGCACGAGCACCACGACGATCGAAATGCCGACGAAGATCTTGACCGAGAGCGACAGCCCGCGCTTTGCCACGGTGGGAGAGGCGATGGGGAGGGGCGCTCAGTAGCGGTCTGGACCGCTGCGATCGTAATCGCGCCCGAACTTGTTGCGATGCTGCGTGAAGCGGAAGCCGCGCGCGTCCAGCGTGACGTCAAAGCCCGGATTGCCGCTCGCCACCACCGTCAGCGGGCGCTCGATGGCCTGCGCACGCTCGTGCCAAATATGCACCGTGTACTCACCCGCCGGCACGTTCGGGATCTGCCAGCGCCCGTCCTCGCCCACCTGCGTGTAATGCGGCGTCGCCACCGCCAGCACGAAACTCGTCATCCGCGGATGGATGTTGCAGTACACCGGCACCACGCCGGCGCGGCGGAACGTCACGTCGCGCGAGCGGCCCGACGGATACAGCCCGAGGTCGAAGCGCGCCAGCGCCGACGTCGAAAACACGTTGTGGCTGAACGGATCCTGGTTGGGGAACGACACCTTGCTGCCCACCGGCACCACGCGCACCCGCGGCACGAACGCGCGGCCGTTCATCGCGATGGTCGCGTCGGCCGCGCCGAGACGCCCGGTGGCAGCCCCGGTGCGCACGAGGTAGATAATGGTGTTGCCGAGGTCGGTGGTCTGCTCGCCCGCCCGCTCGGTGATGCTCACGCGCCCCGACACCGTACCCTGCGCCGCCAACGGCGAGGCCAGCACGGTCGCGACCGCCGCCAGCATCACCGCGCGCCGCGCGATCCGCCTTCCGAAGCGCCACGCCGTAGACTGCAGCTGCTGACTCATATCCAAAGGGTACCCCTATGCCGAAGTTGCGGTCAAGCACAGCCGTCACACATCGCCGGAGCGGCCGCGTGCTGCGCGTGTCGCTGGTGACGCTGGTCACGCTCGCGGCCACCCTCGTCGCGACGCCCGTCGCGGCGCAGACGCCCGAACAGCGCCGCCTCGATTCGCTCCAGCTGCGCCTCGAGGAAGCCGAGGCCACGCTCCAGATGCTGCAGGAACAGCTCGCCACCGAGGCGGGGATGGCCACGCGTACACGCTCGCGCGTCGCCTTCGAGCTCTCCGGCCGCGTGCTGATGAACGTCTTCAGCAACAGCAAGGAGACCAACAACGCCGATGTGCCGATGTATCGCCGACAGGTGCCGAATGGTTCCCCAAAGGGCGGCCTGGGAATGACCGTGCGCCAGACGGCGCTCAGCGGTGCCGTCACCGTGCAGGACGTCTTCGGCGGCAGCTTCACGGGCGACATCGACGTCGACTTCTTCGGCGGCCAGGTCCCCAGCCCCGGCGGACGCACCTTCCCGCTGCTGCGCATCCGCACGGCGCGCGCGGTCCTCAACTGGGACAACGCCGAGCTGCTCATCGGCCAAGAGCAACCGCTGGTCGCCAACGTGAACCCGGTCTCGCTGGCCGCCGTCGGCACCCCGAACTTCTCTTACGCCGGCAATCTCTGGCTCTGGCTGCCGCAGATCCGCTACGGCGTCCACAGCAACGGCAGGCTGCGCCTCGGCGCGCAGGTCGCCGTGCTCGCGCCTACCTCCGCCGAGCCGCAGACCGCCTTCGCCACCGGCTTCGATGCCGCCGAACGCACCAACACGCCCTACCTGCAGGGCCGCGTGCACCTCGGCTGGGGTGCCGAGGAGCGCCGCGCTGAGATCGGCGTCGGCATCCATCAGGGCCAGGTGAACGACAGCGCTGACGTCGCGCGCACGAGCTCCGCCGTCACGCTGGACCTCACGATTCCCTTTCTCCAGCGCTTCGAGCTGCGCGGCGAGGCGTTCTCCGGCCAGGCACTGGCCGGACTCGGCGGCGGCGGGCTCGGCCAGAACTTCGGCGCCGACTCCATCACGCCCGTGAGCACGGTCGGGTTCTGGACGCAGCTCAACTACCAGGCGACGCCGCGGCTCCTCGTCGGCATCGGCTACGGAATGGACGATCCCGCCGAATTCGACGCGCCCTTCCTGCTCAAGAACGCCACGCAGGAAGCGCATCTGCACTGGCGGCCGGCGGGCCCGCTGGTGATGGGCCTCGAATGGCGTTCGTCGCGCACGCGCTACGCGGCGTCGGACTACGCCAACTCACACATCAACCTGGCCTTCGGCTTCGAGTTCTAGCCCTGGGCCTCGACCACGCGCACGGCGATGCCACCGTTGCTCGTGCGCAGTCGTTCCGTGAAGCGTAGCTGCGTGTGTCCTTCGAGCGCGCGGTCGGCGCTCAGCATCGCAAGACGCCAGCCGCGGCCCTGCTCGCGCATCACGCGGCCCAGCGTCGCGTAGAGATCGCGCAGCGGGCCGCGTTCGCTCACGCGCACGCCGTAGGGCGGGTTGGTGATGAGCAGGCCTGGCCCCGCCGGGAGCTGCGTCGCCGATAACGCGCGCTGCTCGACGGCGATGCTCTCGCGCACGCCGGCACGCTCAGCGTTGGCGATCGTCGCCGCCACGGCGCCCGCGTCGCGGTCCGCACCGATGATTGCTGCGGCCGCCGCCGGCAACACCGCGGCGTCGGCCCGCTCGCGTTCGCGCTGCCACGCCGAGGCCGGAACCTCAGGCCATCGCTCCGCAGCGAAGCTGCGGGCGCGCCCCGGCGCGATGCGCCGTGCCATCAGCGCGGCCTCGATCAACAGCGTGCCCGAGCCGCAGAAAGGATCCATTAGCGGCTGCGCCGCGTCGTAGCGCGCGGCGACCAGCATCGCCGCAGCCAGCGTCTCGCGCATCGGCGCCTTGGCCACTGCCAGGCGATATCCGCGACGATGCAACAGCGCGCCAGAGCTGTCGGCGCTGATCGTGCAGCGGTCGTGGTCGAAGCGCACGACGAACAACTGGCCGTCCTGCGCCGGCGCAGTGGTGCTCACATCCGCCGGTGTCTCATCGTCGGTGGCATCGCCGTCGTCCTTCGTGTTGCCGCCGACCCACTGTGCACCCGGCAACGCACGCAGGATTGCCTCCGCCACACGCTCGGCGATCGCATCGGAGTGATACAAGCGTGATTTCTTGGCGGTCACACGCAGCCGGAACGTCGCGTTGACGCCGAGCATCCGCGCCCATTCCACGCGGCGCGCCGCGCGCTCCAGCTCGTGAAAGGCCAGCGCCTTGAACTGCACCAGGCGCACGACGATGCGGCTCGCGAGCCGTGATTGGATGTTGGCTCGCGCGAGTCCAGTCGCATCGCAACTGAATTCCACGCCACCCGTGCTCGCCGCGGCATCGGCGAAGCCCAAGGCCCGCAGTTCTGCCTCGAGCAGCGGCTCCACGCCCGGCGCGGCGATCGCCCAAGCGGCGTAACGCGCGTTGTCCGAGGCCGTGACCGTCGGCCGCACCGCCTTTGCCGCGGGCGGCTTGGCCTTCAGCGACTTCGCGGCAGCGGGGCGCTTGGACGGACGGTCAGGGCGATCGCGACGTGAGGGCACATTCGCAATCTACTGGACTCCTGCCACGGCGTTGCGGCGGCGGTACTCCAGCACGCGCCAGCCGAGCAGCAACGCGAGCACGATGGCGTAGACCAAGGGTTCGCGCCAGTCGAGCTTCACGGCCATAAAGAAGTGCACGAGGCCGAGCAGCGCGACCACGTAGATCGCGCGATGCAGCTTGCCCCAGTGCTTGCCGAGCCGGCGGATCATCCCCTTGGTGCTCGTGAGCGCCAGCGGCAGCATCAAGAGCAGCGCGAGCATCCCGATCGTGATGAACGGACGCTTGAGCAGGTCGGTCTTCACGACGTCCCAGCCGACGACGTCATCGATGATCAACTGCATATCGATGATCGCCCAGACCGTGAGATGCAGCACCCCGTACGTGAAGGCATAGAGCCCCAGTGTGCGCCGATGCTTGGCCAGCCAGTTCCAACCCGTGAGCCGCCGCAGCGGCGTGACCGCGAGCGTGAGCAGCAGCAGGCGCAGCGTCCATTCCCCGTAGGCGTGCTCGGCGGCCTTGATGGGGTCTGACCCCAGGTACCGCGAGCCCAGCACGAAGTCGGAGTAGATGGCCCAGGCGTACCACAGCGCCGGCAGCGCCGCCGCGACGATCAACAGCGCGCCGAAGAAGCGCGGCTGGCGCTCGATGCCACCCAGCGCCTGCACTCAGTAGTTCCGGCGCAGATCCAGGCCCGAATACAGCGACGCGACCTGGTCGGCATAGCCGTTGAACATCAGCGTCGGGCGGCGACGGAACTCGCCGATGCGCCGCTCCGAGGCCTGGCTCCAGCGCGGATGGTCGACGTCGGGATTCACGTTCGCGTAGAAGCCGTACTCGTTGGATGCGGCCTGCATCCACGAGCTGGTCGGCATCGTCTCCGTGAAGCGGATGCGGACAATGCTCTTGATGCCCTTGAACCCGTACTTCCACGGCACGACGAGCCGCAGCGGGGCGCCGTTCTGGTTCGGCAGGTCGCGGCCGTACACGCCGGTGGCGAGCAGCGTCAGCGGATGCCGCGCTTCGTCGAGGCGCAGGCCTTCCTTGTACGGCCATTCCAGCACCGGGAAGCGCTGCCCCGGCATACGCCGCGGATCCAGCAGCGTCGTGAACTCGACGAACTTGGCCGAGGCCCGCAGACGCGCGCGATCGATCACGTCCTTGAGCGGGATGCCGCGCCACGGGATCACCATCGACCAGGCCTCGACGCAGCGCATCCGGTAGATGCGGTCCTCGACGCGCGACGGCTTGAGGAAGTCCTCGAGCGCGTAGTCGCCGGGACGGTCGCAGAGACCGTCCACCTTCACGGTCCAGGGCCGCGGCTGGAAGTTCACGGCGTTCTTCGCGGGATCGTCCTTGCCCGTGCCGAACTCGTAGAAGTTGTTGTAGCCCGTGACGTCGGCCCACGGCGTCGGGGTGTCGTTCGGCTGCAGGCCGTAGGGCGTGCCGCGGGCCTGCGGCGCAGCCTGCTGCGTTCCCTGCGAGGCCGCGGAGGCGAGCTTGGCCCCGCCGATGATGCCGACGCCGGCGATGCCGGCGGCCGCGAGGAACCTGCGACGGTCGAGATACCACGCCTCGGGCGTGATCTCGCTGGACGGAAGCTTGGGCGAGGTCATACTAGAATGTAGGGCAGAACCGCGCGCAGGGTTCCCGCGTTCACTGCCTGTACGAAGTCCAACCTCCTCCGGCACATACGACAATGGCGACGCAGTCCTTCCAGAAGCACGCCCGCTGGCTCCCGATCTACCACTACTTCGCTTCACCGGTCACGGCGATCTACGCCCTATACGCCATCGGTCTCGCCGTGCGCGAGCCCTCCAAGGCCACCATCATCCACGCAGTCTGGGCCGCAGCGATCTCCGCCGGCGTCGTGAGTGCGCGCATTATGGCGATCACCGTGCAGAATCGCCTGATTCGCCTCGAGATGCGTCTCCGCCTCAAGGAAATCCTCAGCGGCGAACTGCTCACGCGCAGCCGCGCGCTCACGGTGCGTCAGCTCATCGCCCTGCGCTTCGCCAGCGACGCCGAGCTGCCGGGCCTCGTAGAGCGCACGCTCAAGGGCGAGTTCGCCTCGGGCAAGGAGATCAAGCAGGCCATCACGGACTGGCAGTCCGACTGGCTGCGCGCCTAGCGGCAGGACGAACAAGGGGGCGCCGTCTGGCGCCCCCCGATGCCTCACTTGAACAGCTGCCGGTGCCAGCTTTCCCGCGCCGGCAGCTCGAAGGACTCCCGGAACGCGCCGAGCGTCGTCACCGTCGTGTCGAACACCATCGTCTCGCTGGTGACGTCCCCCGCCGCGATCAGCCGTTCGAACTCCGGCAGCGGCAGGCAGTGGATCATCCCGCCCGCATCGCGGAAGTAGACGTTGCCGCCGCCGACCATCGAGGTCCCAATGCCTTCCTCGATCTCCTGCAGCGTGCGGAACAGGCCGTCGATCGAACATCCCGACGCATCGGACGCGCGCTCATCCACCGCCACCACGAGGAAGTGCTCGTCGCGGAACACGCGCCCGCAGACCAGCGGCTGGCCGTGGGCCTTCCACTGCTTGAGAAAGCGGTCCACCGCGCTCATCAGGCGTGGCTCGTCGATCTCGTCGATCGGCGCACGCGCGCCGAACACCCAGCAGCGGGAGTCGTCAGGAAGCGTATCGAAGGGGGCGAGCGGCATACTGTAAGTTAACAAATGACGGAAGATTGAAGACGGAAGGTACCAGCGGACTCCTTCCGTGTTCAGTCTTCCGTCCCAATCCTTCGAGAAGAGGCCGAATGGCTGCCAGTGCCGGCTGGTTCACCCCGATGCTCCACGCGATGGATCTCGCGCGGTCCATCCGCTTCTACGAGACCCTCGGCTTCGAGCTCATCGACACCGACCGCGGCGATCCGCTGGGCTGGGCGCGCCTGCACTGCCAGGGCGGCGCCGTGATGCTCCTGCGCGCGGAGTGCGCACCGGAGATCGAGAAGCAGGGCGTGCTGTTCTATATGTATTCGCCCGACCTCCCGTCATACCGCCAGCAGCTCATCGAGGCTGGACTCAGCCCGAGCGCAATCGAGTACCCCGACCACGGCCCCAGCGACGAGATCTACCTTCGCGACCCCGACGGATACTTCATCGGCATCGCACACTGGAGCGACAAAGAGCACAGCGAGTGGCTGAAGCGAATCGGGCGCGAGAAGGTTTGAGGACGGCGAACTGAGGACGGAAGACTGAAGACGGAAGCAGTGCGCAGGTACCTTCCGTCTTCAGTCTTCCGTCCAAGCCTCAAGTCTCAAGTCTCAAGTCCAAGCTCGAACCTGAGTGCCGTCGCCAGCGACGGATGCGCAAACCCGAATCCGCTCCCCTGCAACGCCTTCGGCAGCACGCGCTGGCTCGCGAGGATCGTCCCCTCGGCCATCGCGCCGAACAGCGTCTTGAGCGCGAAGGCGGGCACGGGAAACAAGTTGGGCCGCCCCAACACTCGCGCCAGCGTCGCCGCGAAGGTCGCCGCCGTTACCGGCTCGGGACCCACGAGATTGACCGCGCCGCGCAGCTGCTCGGTGAACAGCGCGTGATACGCGGCGCCGATCCAATCCTCGCGGCTGATCCAGCTCATCCACTGCGTGCCGCTGCCGAGCTTGCCGCCGACGCCGGCCAGGAACGGCGTGACCATCTTGGCGAGCGCGCCGCCGGCTGGGTTGAGCACGATGCCCGTGCGCAGATGCACCACGCGAATGCCCGCGTCCTCGGCGACGCGCGTCTCCCCCTCCCACTCACGGCCCACGTCGGCGAGGAAGTCGGCCCCGAGCGCAGACGACTCGTCGAGCAGTTCGTCGCCACGCGAGCCGTAGATGCCGATCGCCGAGCCGCTGAGCAGCACGCGCGGCTTACGAGAGAGCTTGGCGATCGTGCTGGCGATCAACCGCGTCGACTGCACGCGGCTCTCGCGGATCGCGCGCTTGTGTTCCGCCGACCAGCGCTCGGCCACGCTCGCGCCGGCCAGGTGAATCACGGCATCCACGCCTTCGAGTGCTGCCGCGTCGAGCGTGCCGCGCGCCGGGTCCCATTGCACGTCGTTGCCTTGGCCGCGCCCGATGCGCAGCACCGTGTGCCCGCCCGTCGTGAGGAAGGCACAGAGCGACTGCCCGAGGAAGCCGCTCGCGCCCGTGACCGCGACGCGCAGGCGCGGACGGTCGGCGAAGTGCGCGTGCCGCTCGAGATCGAGCTTGGTGAGCGCGTGCCGCCACGTGAGCAGCCGCTCCAATCGCTCGCGCGTGAACCAGCCGGCCACCACGTCCCCGAAGGGCGGCAGCGGCAAGGCGTAGGTGATGCGGTCGTCGAGCACGCTCGTGCCGTCGGGCTGCGACTCCATCTTGTGGATGTGCTCCCAGTGCGCGAACGGTCCCTTGCGCTGCACGTCGCGGAACTCGCGGCCCTTGATGTAGCCGATGTGCTCCATCTCCCAGGTCGTCGTCACCGGGCCGACGGGAATCCCCAGCGTCACGCGCGAGCCGTCGGTGATGCCGCCGCTGCGCGAGAGCACGCGCGCCGGCATAAAGCCCGGCGTGAGCCGCTCGAAGGCGCCGGGGCGCTCGTGCCACGCGAACAGCACCTCCGCGCTCACCGGCATCGCCGTGCGCCGCTGCACCACCGTGCCCTTGGGTGCCGCTACTGCGGCGGATCGTCCACCACTCTCCACAGATACCACGAGGCCACCGTCCGGTATGGCGCCCACTTGGCGCCGATCTTGTCCACGCGCTCAGGCTTGGGATGCGTCCGCAATCCGTACAAGCGCTTGATCGCCGTCTGAATCCCCAGGTCCAGCGTCGGCAGCACGTCGGGCCGCCCCAGCCGGAACATCAAGAACATCTGCGCGGTCCACTCGCCCACCCCGCGCACCTGCGTGAGCGTGTCGATCACCTCGGCGTCGGACAGCTCGTCGATCCGCTCGAGCGGAATCCGCCCGCGATGTACGTCCTCGGCGAGCCCGCGCAGGTACTCCGCCTTCCGCTCCGAGAGCCCGACGCCGCGCAGCACCTGATGCTTCACCTTCAGCACCTCGCGCGGCTCCGGCGCGCGGCCGCCGAACAATCCCTCGAAGCGCGCGTGGATGGTACCGGCGGCCTTGCCGCTCAACTGCTGATACACAATTGAACGCGCGACCGCGGCGAAATGTGTCCCGCCGCGCTCGCGCGTCAGCGAACAGGGCCCGGCCTGCGCGATCCAGCGGCCGAGGATGGGGTCGGCGGCGCTCAAATGCGCGATCGCCTTCGCGTGGCGTGGAGGCATACGGGGAAGTTACCTTCTCGCCGACGATGGCGACCATCCTTTACGTAGACGACGAACCGGCCGTGGGCCAGCTGCTCGGCCATATGATCGAGCGGGCCGGCCACCACGCCGTGGGCGCCAAGTCGGTGCACGAGGCCCTGCAGGTCATCGCGCGCGAGCGTGTGGACCTCATCGTCTCGGACCATCAGATGCCAGGCCTCACCGGCCTCGACCTGCTGGAGCTCATCAAGAGCGAAGGCCACGACATCCCGCTGATCATCCTCACGGGTTACGCGAGCATCGAGCACGCAGTGACGGCCATCAAGGCCGGCGCGGTGGACTACATCACGAAGCCGGTGGATGGCCAGCAGCTGGAGATCGCCCTCGAGCAGGCGTTAGCGCTGGATCGCCTGAAGCGCGAGAACGCCGCGCTGCGCGACGAAGTGATGGCCCTGCGCAGCAACCAACAGATCTTCGGCGAGTCGCCGGCCATCCGCAAAGCCCTCGGCGAAGTCGCGATGGCGGCACCGACCCGCGCCTCGGTGCTGCTGCTCGGCGAGAGCGGCACGGGCAAGGAACTGTTCGCGCGCGCCATCCACGAGCAGAGCGAGCGCCGGCAGCAGCCCTTCATCAAGATCAACTGCGCAGCGATTCCCGAAGGCCTGATCGAGAGCGCGCTCTTCGGCCACGAGAAGGGCGCGTTCACGGGCGCCATCAAGCGCGTGGAAGGCGCCTTCGAGCGCGCGCACCGCGGCACGCTGCTGCTCGACGAGATCAGCGAGATGCGCCTCGACCTGCAGGCCAAGCTGCTGCGTGTGCTGCAGGAAGGCGAGTTCGAGCGCGTCGGCGGCGAGACGCCGATCAAGGTGGATGTCCGCATCATCGCCACGTCCAACCGCGCGCTCGCGCAGGACGCCGCCGAGGGGAAGTTCCGCCAGGACCTCTACTTTCGCCTCAGCGTCATCCCGATCCACATCCCCGCGCTGCGCGACCGCGCGAGCGACATCCCGCTGCTGGCGATGCGCTTCGCGATGCGCGCCGCCGAAGAGTACAAGAAGGAGATCCGAGGCATCACGCCCGAGGCGATGGAATGGCTGCGCGGCCAGTCCTGGCCGGGCAACGTGCGCGAGCTGCAGCATTTGGTCGAGCGCGCCGTCGTGCTGTCGCGCGAGCCATTGCTCGGCATCAGTGCCTTCGGCGGCGGCGATCGTCGCACGACGCCCACCGTCGCGCCGCTCACCGCCAGCGACCTGCCCGACGGCAGCATCGTGCTGCATTCGCTGAACATCGCGCAGGCCGAGGAGCGCTTGATCGAGGCCGCACTCGCGCGCACGGAAGGCAATCGCACGCGTGCCGCCGAGTTGCTGGGCATCTCCATCCGAACGCTGCGCAGCCGGCTGAATACGCCGGACTAGCGGCCCCCGAATCACCACTCGGCGAAAATTGCCGGTGGGCAGATGTTGCCTAGCGGGTTGTGGTTATAACTTATTGATATAATTGAACTTAGGCTAATCGCAGGGCGGCACGAATAGTGAACTCCGTATCGGCGGACAATCTCGCCCGGAGTTCCTCGAATGCCCTTCACCCGCGAAGAGCTGGTGACCAGACACGTCGGTCTCGTGCACTACCTCGCTCGGCGCCTGCATCAGACGCTGGCCGACGAGGCCGATCTCGATGAACTCGTGAGTGCCGGCTTGAGCGGACTCCTCGCCGCGGCCGACGGTTTCGACGCCGCGCGCGGGCTCGCCTTCAGCACCTACGCCGCCACGCGCATTCGCGGCGCGATGCTCGATGAACTGCGCCGCCTCGATCCCCTCACGCGCGGCGCCCGCGCACGGGTGCGTGCGCTCGAGAACGTGCGCGATCGCCTGGCCCAGTCTCTCCATCGCCAGCCCAACACACAGGAGATTGCCGACGCGCTCGAGACGGATCTCGTCGGTCTGCTCGAGCTGGAGCGCGCGATGTACGATCACGCACCGATGAGTCTCGATGCGCCCGCGCAGGGCGGCGACGAGAACTCGCGCAGCCGCGCCAATCGCGTGCCCGTCGTCGAGGACGACCTCGACCTCGAGCTCGATCGCGAACGCGAGCGCGAACGCCTCCGCGAGGCGCTGCACACCCTGGACCGCGACGCGCTCGAAGTGCTCGTGCTCTCGTTCTTCGAGGACCGCACACTGCGCGAGATCGCCCCGCGACTCGGCGTGACGGAGTCCGGCGTGAGTCGCATCAGAACCCGCGCGCTTCAGCAGCTGCGGCGCACCCTCGGTAAGCGCGAGCTCATCGCCTAAGCGACGGCATCTGCTAGGCAAAAACTGCCGCTCGGCGATTATTTCCGAGCGTGCTGCGGCCTAGCATAACCGTGTAAGTAGCTGCAAATGAATGACTTACGCGTTCTACAGCTTCGGCACGCAACGTGAACTAGTTGTTGGTGCACACCAACGGAGTTCACGATGCGGACCACCACCCTGATTGCCGTCGCCGCGCTGCTTACCGCCGCGCCGCTCGCCGCCCAGACGACGGCCGTGGCTGTCGGAACGCCGCGTGCCACGGTCCGCTTCGCCGCCGCGCTTGAGATCCCGGTGTTCCTCCGCGCCACCGAGACGGCCGCCTTCGTGCAGACCCACAAGGGCAACGGCTTCACCGAGTACCTCGCCACCTACACGGTGCGCGGCAACACGCGCTGGGCCCTCGAGGCGACCCTCCCCGCCGGCGTCACGGTCCTCGACGAGAATGCCGACTGGACGCCCACGCAGGCCACCGTTGGCACCGGCACGCTCACCGACGGCGATGCCATCCTCGTTCGCGTGCGCGTTGCCGACGGCACGCCCGACGACTGGCGCCAAGCCCTGCGCTTCGAGACCGTCCGCCGCTAGTCGCGGCAGCAGGCGCCGCGCGAACTAGTGCGGCGTGATCGGCCGCGCCGTCGCCTTGCTCAGGCCGGGCAGCGCGAGGGTCAACAGTACCGAGTTCTCGCCGCCAGCTGCGGCGCCGAGCGTGCCGCCTTCGGCGGTCACTGCCTGCTGCAAGGCCTCGAACTCCAGCGTCGCGCGCAGGTGATCCACGCTGCCCGGCGCCGTCACCGAGACCACGGTCTCATCGGCTAGGCGCGCCACAGCCGCCGTCACGGCACCACCCTTGCCGGCCCCTCTCGCCACGGCGAGCAGCGCGAGCAACCCGAGCCGCATCGCATCCCCGCCCCAGAGGTACACGGGCTCCACGTCCCCCGAATCCTCCGGCGCCGTGAACTGCGCCTGCCGCGCCTCAAGGTGATACGCGAGCAAGTCCGCCGCCGTGCGCAGCCCCTCGCTCATCCGCGCCGGTTCGCGTCGGCTGGTCCGCGCGCCCACGCCGCCGCGCAGCATCGCCATCAAGCCGCGGCACTTCTCCACCTCGGCCGTCAGCTGCTGCATTCCTTCGTCGCCGGTGGAGAGGCCCGCCTCGTGCAGTTGCACGATGCCGCTCAGGGCCGCCACGCGATTGTTCATCGCGTGCAGCAAGCCCTGCACCAGCGACTCGTAGATCGGCAGCCAATGCGCCGCGGCTATGGCCGAGCGTCCGGGATCCGTCACGCCACCTCCGCCAAGGAATGGGGATTCATCGCAGTATCGGCAATCCGCGCGATCTCCACCGCCTCCGGTCCCGCCACGAACAACCACTCCGTGTTCGTCAGATGCCCGGGCTCGCCCACCAGCGAGCCGTCCTTGGAATAGATGCCGATCTTGGCGCCGACGTAACGTCGCGACGGGACAGGCAGCCCCACCACGGCCTCGAAGCGCGCCGAAAGCATCCGCTGCAACGACGCCAGCGAGATGAACCCCTCATCGGAGAACGAAAGGATCACGTGTCGCGCCCGCACCTGCGCGAGCACCTCGCCCAGCGCGGCCTCCGCCACGCCGCCTCGCGCGTTGAACACGCTGCGCGTCGTGCGACAATCCTCACGCTTGCGCGCGATGCCGTAGGTGGACGGCGCGTCGCCGCGGACCAGCGTCTCCCATACGTGATAGTTGCGGTAGTATGAATGCTGGTTGTACGGCGGATCCAGGTACGCGAGGTCGTACACCGCGGCGTCGCGCACTACCTCGCGCGCATCGGCGCGCATCGCACGACCGCCGCCGGCCAGCAGCGCCGGCATCCGCAGCCGCAGCGGCCGATGGCTGCGCGTGGACCAGGCCTTGAGGTAGGCCATCTGCAGGCCCGTCGTCGAATCCACGCGGTCGGCGGCTTCGAGCAGCGCCGTGAGCAAAATGGCGCGCAGCGGCGCGTCGTCGGTGATCGTGTCGATGCGCGCGCGGATCGCATCCACCTTCATCCCGTTGGCCGGCTGCAGATAGCGCGCGTCCTCGCAGAAGGTGCGCGTGAAGTACCCGCGCTCGCCGGGCAGGGCGTTGAGCTCGTCGAGCATCGCCTGCACGCGGCGCAGGTCCAACTGGGACGCATCGGTGGCGATGTACGCCTCCGCCAGCACCTCGCTGTAGCTCGCCAGGTCGTTGGCCGTCACGGTGAAGCCCGCGCGCTTGAGGCCCTGGGCCACGCGCGTCGTGCCGGTGAACAGGTCCAGCGCGGTACGCGCGTCGGGCTGCAGCGTCCGCAGGGCCTGCGCCAGCGCGACGATCCGCGGCACGAGCTTCCGCTTGGAGCCGAGGTACTTGATCACAGGCCCAAGCTACGGAACGGCCCCCTCCCCAGCCAGTGACAGCGCGTAGATTCCATTCACGGCCCGAGCCCTGCGACGGCCGCGCGGTCCTGAGTGACCGCATCCCGCAGACCCTTTCCAGCAGGAGTAGCAATGCGGATCACCAAAGTCGGCGTCATCGGCGCCGGCGCAATGGGAGCCGGGATCGCCGCCCTCGCGGCCTCCGCCGGCCTCCCCGTCGTCTTGCTCGATATCCCGGGCCACGACGACCCTGCGCATCCCGATCGTTCCAAGCCCGCCCGCGACGGACTCGAGCGCGCGCGCAAGGCGAAGCCCGCGGCCTTTATGGACGGCAGCGCGGCCTCACGCATCATCACCGGCAACACGGCCGATCACCTCGCGCTGCTCAGCGACTGCAGCTGGATCTGCGAGGCCATCATCGAGAAGCCGGCGCCCAAGCAGGAACTCTTCGCCAAGCTCGAACAGCTCGCCCCCGACGCCATCGTGACCTCGAATACCTCGGGGATCCCGATGGCCATCTTGCTTGAGGGGCGCAGCAAGCGCTTCCGCGAACGCTTCCTCGGCACGCACTACTTCAATCCGCCGCGGTATATGCACCTCCTCGAGCTGATTCCTACCGAGGAGACGAGCGACAACGTGCTCGACATTATGCGGCACTTTCAGGAGCGCATCCTCGGCAAGGGCATCGTGCTCGCCAAGGATGTGCCGGGATTCGTCGCCAACCGGCTCGGCGTACACGGAATGGTCGTCGCCGGCCGCTTGATGCTGAAGCACGATCTCACGATTCCCGCCGTCGACACGCTCACCGGCGCACTCATCGGCCGCGCCAAGACGGCGACCTTCCGCACCGGCGATCTCTCCGGCCTCGACGTGCTCGTGCACGTCACCGCAGGCCTCTCGCAGACCACCGGCGAAGACCTCGCCCTCGTGCCCTTCGTGCACGAGCTGGTGAAGCAGGGCCGTTTGGGCGACAAGACCAAGCAGGGCTTCTACAAGAAGGACAAAGCCGACATCCTCGCGCTCAACTGGAAGACACTCGAGTACGAGAACGTCGGTCGCTACACCAGCGACGCCATTGAGGCGATCGCCAAGAAGCCGTTGGCCGAGCGCCTACGCGCCGCGCGCGACCTGCCGGGCAAGGACGGCGACTTCCTGCGCGAGCTCTTGGTCGAGCAGTTCCACTACGCCTGCACGCTCGCACCCGAGCTGGCCTTCGACATCGCCGCGATCGACCGCGCGATGGAATGGGGCTACGGTTGGGAGATCGGTCCCTTCAAGGCGATGGACGCCTTCGGCCTCGACTGGCTGCGCTCGACGATTCAGCAGCAGGGCAAGTCCGTGCCCGATCTGCTCGCGCGCGCGGGCAGCGCCTTCTACGGCGAGAGCGCAGGCACGCCGACCCTGCCGTCGCTCGGCAAGGACGGCTCGCGCGTGCCGGTGCCGGCGATTCCCGGCCAGATCGCGCTCGCCGACCTGCGGCGCGCCGGCAAGGTCATCAAGGAGAACGCCGAGGCGCGCTTGATCGACCTCGGCGATGGCGTCGCCGCGCTGGAGTTCTGCGGCAAGATGAACACGCTGGGCGTCGGCGTGATGGATCTCGCCGCGTGGTCGCTCGACCACATCGCCAAGAGCGGAATGCACGGCCTCGTCATCGGCAACGACGATCCGCGCACCTTCACCGCCGGCGCGAACCTCGCCGGCCCGCGTCAGTTGCTCGAGCAAGGCGATTGGAAGTCGCTCGAAGCGCTCACCAAGCGCTTCCAGGACACCGTGATGTCGTTCCGCTTCGCGCCCTTCCCCGTGGTGGCCGCGCCCTTCGGCCTCACGCTGGGTGGCGGCTGCGAGATCTCGCTGCACTGCGATCGCATCCAGGCGCACGCCGAGTTGTATATGGGGCTCGTCGAAGTTGGCGTCGGATTGATTCCCGGTGGCGGCGGCACCAAGGAGCTCGCCTTCCGCTTCTCGAATGCGCTCGCCCCGTATGAAGAGGCGGACCCATTCGAAGGCCTCAAGCGCGCCTTCAAGCTCATCGCGCTCGCGCAGACCAGCACCAGCGCGCACGAGGCGCGGAGCTTCGGCTTCCTGCGCCCCATCGCCGACCGCATCACGATGAACCGCGACGTGCTCATCGCCGATGCCAAGGCCCGCGTGCTCGACTTGGCGCCTGATTACGTGGCGCCGACGATGCGCCGGATGACCTCGATGGGTCGCGCAGCCGTCGCCAACCTCGACTACGCGCTGTGGTCGTTCAAGGAGGCGGGTCAGGCCTCCGACCACGACGTCCGCATCGGCCACGAAGTCGCCGTCATCCTCGCCGGTGGCGATGGCCCGCCGCGCGAAGTCACGGAGCAGGACCTGCTCGACCTCGAGCGCGACGCCTTCCTGCGCCTCCTCGGCACCAAGGAGACGCAGGCCCGCATCGCGCACACCCTCACCACCGGCAAGCCGCTGCGCAACTGAGCGGCGCTCACAAGGAGATCATATGAAGAACGAAGTCGTGATCGTGAGCGCCGTGCGCAGCGCGGTCGCTCGTGGAAAAAAGGATGGGGCGCTGGCCTCCGTGCATCCCGTGGACCTCTCGGCCACGGTGCTCAAGGCCGTCGTCGACAAAGTGAAGCTCGACGCGAAGCTCGTAGACGACGTCATCTGGGGCTGCGCGATGCCCGAGGCCGGCCAAGGCCTCAACGTCGCGCGCTTGAGCGTACTCCAGGCGGGTTTCCCCGTCGACGTGAGCGCAATGACCATCAATCGCTTCTGTTCCAGCGGCCTGCAGAGCGTCGCGCTCGGCGCACAGGCCATCTTGAGCGGGATGAACGACGTGATCATCGCCGGCGGCGTCGAGATGATGAGCGCCGTGCCGATGAGCGGCTTCCACACGCGCCTGCATCCGGAGCTCACCGAAGAAAACATCGGAATGGGCTTCACCGCCGAGCGCGTGGCCAAGCGCTGGGGCATCACGCGCGAACAGCAGGATCAGTTCGCGCTCGGCTCGCAGCAGAAGGCCGCCGATGCCTGGAAGCGCGGCGTGTTCGCCAGTGAGATCGTGCCCGTGCAGGTGGAGCGCGTGAAGTGGGAAGGTGCCAAGGCGCATCGCGAGATGGTCGCCTTCGCCACCGACGAGCTCGTGCGCGGCAGCACCACGCTCGAAGGTCTCGCCAAGCTGCCGCCGGCCTTCAAGCCGGGCGGATCGGTCACGGCCGGCAACGCCTCGCCGCTCAGCGACGGTGCGGCGGCGGTGCTGATGATGAGCGCCGAGAAGGCCAAGGCGCTCGGGCTCAAGCCGTTGGCCAAGTTCATCACCTTCGCGACGGCCGGCGTGGATCCCGACGTGATGGGCATCGGCCCGGTGAAGGCGGTGCCAAAGGCGCTTGCGCGCGCGGGGCTCACGCTCGGCGACATCAAGCTCATCGAGTTCAACGAGGCCTTCGCCGCGCAGGCGCTGGCGGTGATCAAGGATCTCGAGATGGACACCAGCCGCGTGAACGTGAACGGCGGGGCCATCGCGCTCGGTCACCCGCTCGGCGCCACCGGTGCCAAGCTCACCGTGCAGCTCGTGCACGAACTCGGCCGCCGCGGTGGCGGGCTCGGGATGGTGACGATGTGCATTGGCGGCGGAATGGGCGCCGCTGGCGTCTTTGAGGTGCTACCGCAGTAGGTGATGCAACGCACCCCGGTCCTGCCAACACGCACGGCTGGTGAGTCCCCCACCCACACGGGTGGGGGATTTTCATTGCGGGAACCGTACATTCACCCTGTGCGCTGAGCTAAGCAGACGCGTACGTCGCCCTCCAGCCTCGCCGAAGATGAGCCCCGTGATGACCGAGCCAATGTCTGCCGCCGACCGCCAGCAGCGGTCCCTCGCGATGACCCGCGCCGAGAAGCTGGATCAGCTCGAGCACGAGATTCGCGCCCGCGCGCCGCGTCCCTCGGCGCGCCTGCACATCTCGCTCTCGAATCCGCCGATCCGCACGGCCTACCAGACGCAGATGCGCATCGCCGGCAACCGCGACGACGTGCTCGACTTCGTCGCCGCGCTCTACGACGAGGTGAAGGGGATGGTTCGTCCGGACGGCACGCTGCCGCTCTCCGTGCAGGCCATCGAGAGCGAGAGCACCGAGCACATCCAGCTCCTCCTCGCGCGCGATCTCTACGAGGGCTGAAGGGCATAACCGCTCTTCACCACGGAGACACAGAGGCACGGAGACTGCACCGGCAGGAACGGCATTCTTGGGGGGCTCGCACCGGAACATCGGCGCGAGCCCCTCAAAGTATTCCTCCGTGAATCCTCTGTGTCTCCGTGTCTCCGTGGTAATTGCAGTTGCCCTCAACAGCCAACGGGCCCGGAGCGCAGTGCGCTCCAGGCCCGTCGCCCGTGCTCGGAGGTGGCGGAACTACTGCTGCGGCATCCCGCTGCTGACCGTGCTGGCCGAATCGGGCATCACCGGTGCCGGCGGCGCCGTGAACTGCGGCCGCGGTGGCGTGTCCCAATCCGTCTTGCCTCCCCACAGCGCGGGGAAGTGCCGCGCCATCGGGAATCCATAGAGGGGCTTGTACACCCCGTTGTGACAGGTCGAGCACTGCGCCTTCGGCGCGTCACCCATCGGCCCGAGCCGCGAGGGATGGTACACCGGCGCCAGCGGCGCGAGATACTCCGTGTTGAGCTGACGGATCATCTGCAGGCCCGCATAGGCCGTCACGCGCTGCGGCGGCGATTGCTCCCAGCTCGCGAACTGCCGCGAGTTGTGGCAGAAGGTGCAGTTCACGCCCAGGCCTTCCGACATATTGATCATCGTCGCCCAGATCCACTCCGTCTGCTTCACGCTCGAGCGGTTGTCGTTGCTCGGCCCCACCGTGCGCGACACCACGCGGCCCGCCACGTTGTCGAGATAGTGGCGCAAGATCTGGTTCTCGTCCGTGTAGAACCACAGCCCGTTCGGCAGCGGCTTCCCCATATGGCAGGTGTAGCAGGTGACGCCCGTGTTGCCGACGTGATCGCCCCAGTTGGCGTTGATGTCCCGCGTCATCTGGATCATCCGCCGCGCCACGGCCTTGGTGTAGATCTGCTGGCCGTCGGGGTCCGTGTCCGCCGCGAAGTTCGCCAGGTTGTGGCAGTAGCTGCAGTTGCCCGCGCCGCCCGCCACCCACGTGGACATCGAGATCATCGTGCGGTTGAACTCGTTGACCGACACGTCACCGAGCACCTGCACGTTCTGCCACGCGGGCGCCGGCCCGCCTTCGGGCGCCGGCGGCAGCATCGCCGGAATCGCCTTCTGCAGGTCGGCCATCGCCACCTGCACGTCGCGATTCACGTAGTTGATCTCCATCGCCGTGCCGCGATAGCCCTTCTGCACCACGTCGCGGTCCTTCGACTTGAAGAACTGGCAGCTCGAGGCCGTCAGCACGAGTGCCGCGAGTCCCGCATAGCGGAGGGTCTGCATTATCGAGTCCCTCCCGCCGGAGCGGTGGTCGTGGGAGCCGCCATCGAATCCATCGGCGCCATCGGTTCCGACGGCGCCGGCACCACGTAGGTCGGGAAGCCGTTCTGCATCCGGCCCATATACTGGCCGCGCAGCTTCTCGAGTTGCTCGGGTGTCAGCGTGTTCTGCGCCGGGTACTGCGGCGCCACGCCGTGCTTCACGGCCCAGAGATACCAGTTGTCGACCACCGTGCCCGTGAGCAGGATGCCGATGCCGCCCGTGAAGGTCGTCAGCACCGCGAACCACCAGGCCCAGCGATGGATGGACTCCATCGTCGCGTTCCAGCCCATCGTCCAGCGCCAGAAGATCGCCGAGCGCTCGGCCGCGGTGCCGCGGTCCGTGATCTGCTCGATCTCGCGCTCGCCGCCCAGGCGGCTCACCGCGAGGATCGTCGCGCCGTGCATCGCGAAGAGCAGCGCCGAGCCGTACAGGAAGGCGATGGACAGCGCGTGGAACGGATTGTAGTAGAGGTTGCCGTAGCGGATCGAGAACGCGCTGGTCCAGTCGAGGTGCGCGAAGATCCCGAAGGGCACCATCTCGCTCCAGCTGCCGACGAGCAGCGGCTGGAAGAAGAAGCTCAGGTAGAGGAAGATCGCCGACCCGAATGCCCAGGCGAGGTGCGTGCCCATTCCCAGCGCGCGGGCGCGGCGGTACGTGCGCACCCACCAGAGGAAGATGCTGATCGTCAGGAAGAAGCCGGCGATCAGGTACCAGCCGCCTTGCTTGAGCGGCGGGAAGCGCAGCCCGTACTCCGGCGACGGCGGCTCAAGTGCGAGCCACGGCAGCTGGCGGATGAATTCCACCGGGCTCCAGTTGACCTGCGCGAAGAAGTTGAGGCCGATGATCTCGATGGCGACGAAGCCGAAGAAGATTGACCAGATGCCCCAGGGGCCGAGGTAGATCGGCCCGATCTGCGCGTCGCCGAACTTGCCGGCCCAGTACGAGAACGTGCCGCTGCCGTAGCGTTGGCCGAAGGTCTCGTCCACCGGCAGCCCCATATCGGGGGCGTGCCGCACCTGGACGCGCGTGAAGAGATTCTGATACTCAAGCATTGGGAATCTCCGTTAGCGCCAGATGGGAAGATTGAGCCACCAGCCCCACCATTCGGGCCAGCCCTTCGTCCAGAAGGGCCCGCTGATCACGATGCAGATCGCCGACCAGATGCCCGCGCTGAGCGCGAGGAACAGGCCGAGGCGATGGATGCCGATCGCGCCGATGGAGTAGCCGAGGAAATCGCGGAAGAAGACGTTCTCGTGTTCTGACGTCTTCGTGGGCTCGCCCTTCTTCGGGTTCGTCACCGAGAGGATCAGCGAGCCGTGCATCGCGAGGGCCAAGCACGTCGTGAAGAAGAACGTGATGGCGATCATATGCGCCGGATTGTAGTGGAAGTGCAGGTACTGATACCCGACGTTCGACACCCAATCGAGGTGGCTGAAGATGCCGTAGGGGAAGCCGTGGCCCCAGGCGCCGAGCAGCAGCGGCCGGATGATCACGAGCGTCACGTAGGCCAGCACGGCCACGCTGTAGGCCCAGGGGATGTGCATTCCCATCCCCAGCTTGCGCGAGATCTCCGCCTGGCGCAGCGCCCACGAGAGGAACGCGCCGGTCGCGCAGATGGTGATGAGTTGCCAGAGCCCACCTTCCGCCAGCGGCGCGAACATCAGGCCGTACGAAAGGTCGGGTGGCGCGATGTTGATCTGCCAGATGTTCCAAGTCGGCCCGATTGCCGCTCCGTAGATGATCAGGAGCGTGCCGAGGGCCGTGAAGAAGATCGTCGTGACGCCGAAGAAGCCGACATAGAACGGACCGAACCAGAAATCGAACAGGTCCCCTCCAATCAGCGTCCCTCCCCGCACGCGGTACTTCTTTTCAAAGTCGAGCATCGCCATCGCGAAGTTCTCCAATAAGGGCGACTGTGTTTGGAGCTACCGGCAGTCGCGACCGGGTTGAGCTCACTGCGACTGCGGACGGAAGCCACAAGACGGAAGGAACTTCCTCCGCCATTGCAGTGACCTTCAGTCTTCAGTCTTCCGACTTGTCGCTTCGGTACGGTGGGGGGGACGAGGCAAATCGCTCCTCGTCCCCGCGCCACCAACCCGAAGCCTGCTTACCGGCCCGCGGGAAGCGGCGCCATCTCGGCGGCGGCAACCGGGGACGAAGCGCCCACCGGCGCTTGCGCGGCCGGAAGCGTTCCGTTCTCGATCCACCCGAACCGGTTCGAGCTCAGCAGGATGAAGTGAATCAGCAATGCCAGCACCGCGAGGAAGCCCGTCAGGGCCACCATCACGCGCCGCGGGTCGAACGACAACCAAATGCGGTGCATACGAACTCCTCAGTGGAATGGGTCCGAACCAGGTCCCGACGGGGGGATGCGCCGCTTGCGCTCCGCATCCCCACCGCGGGTTGGTTCTTCCTACAGTGGGACTCAGCGGAGTGCCGAGGCCACCGCCGGCGGGTTGTACTTCGCCTTCGTCGTCTTCGGGTACCCGAGGACGCTGAACGCGAAGATGTGGATCACCATCGCCAGGCTCCCGAGGAAGAAGCCCAGCCCCGCCAGGAGAACCTGTGGGTCAGAGCCCTGCCAGATCTTGTGCATCGTCTCTCCTCAGAGTTGTGTGGCTCAAAGCCACGGACGCCACGACCAGGCGAGGAAGTGTGCCACGATGGCCACTGCCGTGAAGCCGATGAACCCCATCACGAAATAGCCGTGAAAGGCTCGGGCTTCTTCTTCCGTCATGCCCTTGTCACTCATACGCCACCTCCACGTGGGTATAGTGTGTCCCGCGTGTACCCGCGCGGTCCGGGTAGATGCGCTCATTCGAGACGCATCCAACAACTGGTACTGCGGTACTGCCAACTGCTGACGGAAGACTGAAGACGGAAGGAAACAGCTCCGTCGTCGCAGGTCCCTTCCGTCTTGTGTCTTCCGTCTAGACGCCTGCTCCGGTCAGCACCCGCCGCCCCGCCAACACGTGGTCGCGCTCGACCACCGTGTCTCCGAGTGCTCGCGCATCCTTCTCCGTCGCATCCCGCAACCGCTTCGCGGCGCTGATGCGAATGAGGATCGGCTGCTGCTCGACCAGCTCGTCGTACAGCGCCTTCGCCTCCTCGCTCCATTGCATCTCTTCGTGTAGCCGCGCCGGCGTCGCGTCCACCTTGTCCATCTCCGTGCCCAGCGGCAGGATGTGGAACAGCGCGTCGAACAGCGCGTTGCAGACTTCCTGCACGAGGTAGGTCGCGCCCGCGTAGCCCATAAACGGCGTGCCCGTGTGGCGGCGGATGATCGCGCCCGGGAACGACGCCGGGATGTACATCGCGCGGCCACCGGCTTCCGCCAGGTACATCCGCTCGTTGTAGCTGCCGAAGAGCACCAGCGGCGTCTTCGTCTTCACCAGCTCGCGGATCTCGGCGTTGTCGGTCTTCTTGCCCGCGTGACGGCTCACAGAGAACGTGCAGGGCAGGCCCATCTCCTCTTCGAGGAAATGCCGCAGGCCGCGCGCGTAGGTCTCGTTCGCCACCACGGCGAAGCTCGCCGTGCCGAAGAAGTCCTGCGTCACCGAGCGCCAGAGGTCCCACACCGGCTTGATCGTCGTATGCTTCTCGCGCGTGATGAACGGTTCGGGGTCCAGCCCCAGCAACTCGCCCAGCGTGCGCAGGAACTTCGTCGTCGAGTGCAGTCCGATCGGCGCCTGCAGGTACGGCGTGTCCAGCGCCTCGCAGAGCATCCGCCCGAACTCGCGGTACATACAGACGTTCACGTCGGCATCCACGAGGCGCGGCACGTCCTGCAGGTGCGAGCCCAGCGGGAACACCATATTGATTTCCGCACCGATGCCTTCCACCAGGCGACGGATCTCGTGCAGGTCGCTCGCGGAGTTGAACATCCCGTACGCCGGCCCGATGATGTTCACCCGCGGCTTGGCGCCTGGCGCAC